>Ga0214923_10001586_pt1 | contig 32096 bp, 27 predicted proteins | sample LL1510_MetaG_FD_177993 | JGI IMG/M metagenome (GOLD analysis project Ga0214923, IMG submission 177993) | Freshwater microbial communities from Lake Lanier, Atlanta, Georgia, United States - LL-1510 | ecosystem: Environmental > Aquatic > Freshwater > Lake | place: USA: Georgia | collected...
CGCTGCTACAAGGTTGATTGATTTTCATCCTTGTTCTTATCTCAATTTGCAACCATTACTACCACAATATATTCTATATTATTCCAATATTAAATTCTGATTTCCTTACACGCATTGGATTTAACCCGGATATTTCATACTGATCGTGACGAGGAGGCCGCGAAGGCTGATGGGGGAAGACGAATAATGAAGTCTGACGACGGCTGTATAAGTACATATTGACTCGCTCGCACCTGCTCGGCTCGCCCTTACGGGCTGACTGCCCCTAACCTAACGGTTACGGCAGCCTACTCCAGGCTCTCCAGAGCACTGGTTTTGCCCGAGGAGCAATTCGAAGCTTACGCAGTATCCATCACAGGTGTTCGCAAGCCGCAGCAGAATTAGTATGAAATATGTGGGCTAGCTTCCTGATGAATCATTGTGCATCTACATTCCTCGATAACTGCATCGTGCTGTAGGTGTCTCGTGGAGCACAATTTCACAAAGACCTGGCAGTTGACATGATAACTTCATCCAAAACCAAGCGCATATATTTTCAATCGTTGGATTTTCTAAGCCTTCTATTTCATTGAGATAAGCATGATCAACTAATGCTATTAGTGGCGTCATAGCCTTGGTGATAATTGCATGATCATACACCCATCCTATATGAGGATCCACCTCACCTTGCACAGAAATTTCAATTTTAAAACTATGACCATGCATGCGCGTGCACTTGTGCCGAGCATCAAGGACGGGGATTGTCTGAGCAGCTTCAAAAGTAAATGATTTGGTAAGACAGGCTTGCATAATGGCATGTAACTAGCTTGTAAGAAAAAAGGATGAAATTGGATGCGTAATAATAACTATCTGGGGATAGAGAAGCATGATGCAAGCAATATTGGTATCGGAATTTTCTATCTTCTGTAATACTAGCCCGGATACTTAATTGATGAAAATTAATTTTTTACACTCGAGTTTTTTCGGCTAAAAAACCGCAGCAACTAGTCACAATCAGGTAAAAAAAGCAAGACCGAAGATCGAGCGCTATGAGAGGCAGTCTCGTCCGCTGTCTCTTGGATCCACCGGTTGTACCCCACCCTACTTGTGCGGCCTCCTCGTCACAATGAATATGAAATATCCGGGCTAGACAGCAATAGCAGACCATTGTAGGATTCGACGAATATTTATCAGAACTCATGGATGCTTCTAATTTCATTAGTCAATTTTTTTCACCAGCAGCTTGGACATTCATTAAATTCCTTGGTGAATACTGCATGAGTCCTACCGGGTTTTTAATTTGGACAACACTCATGAAATCGGCCCTGCTTCTTGCCGTAATCCTGGGGCTTGTATCCTACACTGTCTATGCTGAACGTCGTGTGAGCGCTCTCATTCAGGACCGGCTCGGTCCCAATCGTGTTGGGTGGCAAGGTCTACTTCAGCCTGTTGCCGACGCAGCAAAGCTTTTGCTCAAAGAAAATTTTACTCCACAAAACGCCAATTACTTTTACTTTAGACTTGCTTCTAAGCTAGCAATGGTTCCACCAATTCTGGTTTTAGGAGTCTTGCCTTTTGGAAGCTCTTTGTTTGGGGTGCCTATGACCATTGCGAGCATTAATGTGGGGGCGCTCTATGTATTGGCTATTTCTTCAATTTCTGTTTATGGAATTGTACTTGCAGGTTGGTCCTCGAATTCAAAATATCCCTTTCTTGGTGGAATTCGTTCAAGTTCTCAGATGATTTCCTATGAATTATCACTTGCTCTCTCACTAATCCCCATCTTCATGTTGGTTGGGTCACTGAATCTTAGTGAAATCGTGCAGTACCAAGTGACTCATGGTTGGATGATCGCCCCTTGGTGGCCTCAAGGAATGAATTATGAAACATTATCCCATCCTGCAGCACTCTTAGAGGCGTTTCGTGCTGGTTGCTCACTACAACGACTCTTATTATGGATTCCACTTTTTATTTCTTTTCTTCTCTTTTTTATCTCGATGTTTGCAGAGACCAATCGCCTGCCCTTTGATCTACCAGAGGCTGAACAAGAACTGATCGGGGGATATCATACCGAATATTCCTCCATGGGATTTGCCCTGTTTTTTCTAGGTGAATATACGGCCATGATCGCAGGAGCAGGTGTTATCACGACGCTGTTTTTAGGCGGATGGAGCCTGCCCCTTGTGCCTGATGGTTCGCATGGTTGGTTATGGGGTCTTGTCAATATTGCTGTCTTCTTTACCAAGGTCATCATGATTCTTTTTATTTTTATTTGGGTTCGCTGGACAATTCCACGTTTTCGCTTTGATCAACTCATGAAGCTTGGGTGGTACTTTTTTTTCGAACTAGCAATAGCTAATATTTTTCTCGCAGCACTCATTTTAACTTACATCAAGTAGGAGAAATAATTACCATGGATACACAACAGATAAGTCATTTTTTTGGTGACTCCAAAACTTAATTCCTCTCTCAATGATGAAACTTTTTTCCAGATTTTTGAAGACTTCCCGACTTGAAGGAGCCAATCATCAGCCCAACAAAAACGGACCTCAGGTCATTGAAAAAAACGATAGTCTTTCCCTTCCTCATGAAGGAAAGTCAAAAAATATTCACCAAAAATTTATTGTTGACAGAAGGAAATTAAATTGGTTCGAAGCACTTTATCTTCCAGCCATTTTTGGCGGTATGTTCATCACCTTAAAGCACATTAAAAAATCGCTTTTTGGAAAAGGTATTATCACAATGCAATATCCCGAGGAAAAATGGGATTCCCATTTGCCAGAATGGTATCGAGGTGCCCCTACTTTAGTGAAGGATGAGCACGGCCGAGAACGTTGCGTTTCATGTCAACTATGCGAATTTATTTGTCCACCGAGAGCTATTGTGATTAAGCCTATGGAAATTGCAGAAGGTGATCCGTGGCGCAAGGTTGAAAAAGCTCCTCGAGTTTTTGATATCGATATGGCTCGGTGTATTTATTGCGGATTATGCGAAGAAGTTTGCCCCGAACAGGCTATTTATTTACGTAAAGATTATTCGATCACTGGCCTCAATCGCACTGAAATGATCCATCATAAAGAACAACTCTACGAAATGGGGGGAGTCATGACTGGTTTAGTATTCAAGTGGAATGAAAAAAAATGAAAATTAATAGTTATTCATCCGTCCTTTAATGGATCCTTTATTATTCACCACCCATTACTTACCTTACTTGCTATTATATCATGCAACTAACTCTCTTCTGGATTTTTTCTTCTCTCATGATTGCCTTTGGACTTGGTGTTGTCACACTCCGTAGTCCTATTTCTTGTGCTATGTGTTTGGTAAGTTCTTTTATTTGCTTAGCTGCAGTTTTTGTGACTTTAGATGCATTTTTTATAGCTATTGTTCAAGTTCTAGTTGCTGCAGGAGCCGTGATGGTGCTTTTTCTTTTTATTATTATGCTTCTTAATTTACAAGCTGAGGAATGCCGTCGTGTAAAATTCAGCACGATGATTGGGGGACTAGTTGTTGTTTTCTCTTTTATCGGGCTTCTCGCTGAAATACTTGCATCAAGTTCGCAATTTACTCTACCCATGCCAGAATTAACGACTCCATCTTGTGATGTCCAACTCATTGGCATGACTATTTTTAATTCCTTTAATTTACCATTTCAAATTATTGGGGTCATACTCTTAGTCTCTACGGTCGGTGTCGTTCTTTTGAGTCGCCGGACTCTACGATAGAAAACAACTCATATTAATTTTAATGCGCCTTTGTAAAAAAAATGTGTTCAGCCTAAAAATAAAATTTAAAAGAGTATGAACTATCATCTCTCGTCAATAATCTCTTTTACATTACTTACTTAAATTTATTTTTTTAAGTCACTTTTTTATTATATGATAACTACTCTCTCTCACTATCTTATGGCGAGTGGACTGCTTTTTTCTTTGGGGCTTACCGGGGTAATGCTTAGGCGCAATATCATTATCATTTTCATGTGTCTTGAAATGATGCTTAGTGCAGTTAATCTCTCCCTTGTTGCATTTTCACGCTATGGCATGCTTAACGGTCATCAAAACTATGATGTCCAAGTTTTAGTTTTTTTTATTATTACAGTGGCTGCTGCAGAAGTAGCTGTGGGACTCGCAATTATTGTTGCTCTTTTTCGTGCTCGTCAAACAACACACAGTGAAGATCTCAATAGCATGAAGTTTTAGTCGAAATAATCGCATTCATGAACAATACAAATCATGCACGCACTTTGCTATTGAAAAACAATAGGACGTTATCACAATAACTGATGCAATTTCTCTCATTGCTCATCTTCTTTTCATTAAAATGACTCTCTAGACTATGATAACTTCATTTTTTAATACTATTTCTTGCACCTCAACCTCGATCCTTGTTTGGATTATTTATCTAGCACCGTTAGTAGCTGCCGCATCTATTCTACTCATCACACAACGCAATAAAACTGCGGCAGGTACTTTAGCGATTACAGCAGCTTTCATTTCATGCTTAGGAAGTTGGATCCTCTTTTTTCAAAACACTAATCATATCGTTCCTGGAATAAAATGGATCGATTTTGGTGAAGCCTTAACCATTCCTATTGGAATGATCGTCGATCCCTTAACGCGCACCATGCTCGTTGTAGTAACAACTATTGCAACGATCGTCTTTACCTATTCTCTTGGCTATATGCGGGAAGAAAGTGGATATGCTCGTTTTTTTGCAGGGCTTGCATTTTTCCTTTTTTCTATGCTTGGAATTGTCCTAGCTGATAATTTTATTATGCTCTTTATGAGCTGGGAGCTCGTTGGATTTAGCTCCTACTTGCTCATTATGCACTACTTTGAAAAAGCAAATGCTGCCGATGCTGGAAAACAAGCTTTTATCGTTAATCGGATTGGTGATTTTGGTTTTCTTTTAGGAATATTACTTTTATGGGTGCTTACGGGTAGTATTTCCTTTACCACAATGAATCACTCGCCTTTCCTCTATGCAGGTCATCCCATATTACTTGCAATCTCATTATTGCTTATCTTTTGCGGCACTATTGGAAAGTCTGCGCAATTTCCATTGCATGTTTGGCTCCCTAATTCCATGGAAGGTCCAACACCTGTTTCTTCCCTGCTCCATGCAGCAACGATGGTGGCTGCCGGCGTTTACATGCTTGCTCGTATTTTTCCACTGATATCGTGCTCTCCTAGTGCACGTGAAGTGATTCTATGGATTGGCGCTATCACCACGCTTGGTGCTGCTTGCCTTGGAATACAACAAAATGATTTCAAACGTGTTTTAGCTTACTCTACAATTTCTCAACTTGGTTATATGGTCACTGCTGTTGGAGTTGCACATTCGCCAGCTATTCCGATGTTTCATCTTTTTACACACGCATTTTTTAAATGCCTTCTTTTTTTAACTTCCGGTTCAGTCATGGTAAGCATGCATCACGAACTCGATATTTGGCAAATGGGAGGACTTAGAAAACGCATGCCAATAACTTTTGTTACTTTTTTATGCGGTATGTTAGCACTAGCTGGATGTCCATTTTTTAGCGGCAGTTTTAGTAAGGACCTCATTATGAAATCCGCTTTTGAACAAAATCAGATTGTTTTTTGGATGCTTGTTACCGCTGCAGGACTCACCGCTTTTTATATTACACGTGTTTGTATTGTTGCTTTTTTTGGAACGCCGCGTACAGAAAAAGCCAGCACTGCTATAGAATCCCCCTTAGTCATGACGATCCCATTAATACTTTTATCTATACCAGCAATTTTCTCAGGATATGGTTTTTTCAGAGATTATTTTATTACTCCCATCGGGAGCCTAGCACTTTCATCAGAAACACCTTTTTATGTAGAAGCTATATTTATACTTTTTTTCTTAATTGGCACGCTTGCCGCCACTGCTATTTACCACAATACCTCACAAGACCCTATTGCTATCCCCTTTCTTATTAATCGTTTTTATATTGATCATTGCTATAATTGGTGCGTGCAACATGTTCAAGGAGGGTTAGCTAACGTTATGGCATTCATTGATCGCTGGGTGATTGATGGCATTCTTGTTCAAGGAACTGCCTCGCTGATTTGGTCTATTGGATTTGTTATCCGTTTTTTGCAAGTTGGTAACCTCCAAGCCTACACGCTCTTTCTTGCTGGAGGTGTGATTGCGATGCTTGTCATTCTACTGCGCATGCATTAATCGTAAAAACAATTGATGAAAGGCATGCAACTCTGTCTCTCTATTATCATTGATCCTTCATTTTTCACTTCCTTTATTATGAGTCCTCTGCTTTTCCTCATTCTCGTGCCACTGATTGCTATTCTTTTGATCATGTGCGGCGCTCCGAGTCGTTTTATGTCACTTGCCGCAACAGGACTGAATGTTGCATTAGGACTGTTTCTATTTTTTCATTTTGATACCAGGGCAGGAGAATGGCAATATCTTCAAAAAATAAGCATTGTTCCGCAATTGGGACTTAATTTTACGCTCGGAGCAGATGGCTTGAGTCTTATCATGGTGATGCTCACAACACTTGTTTCATTTGCCGCTATTTGGAGTACTCCAAAAATAGAACGTTCCCCTGCTCTTTTTTATATTTGTTTGCTTTTTATTTCAGCGGGATTAGTTGGCGCTTTTTCTTCCTTGGATACATTTTTCTTATACAGTTTTCATGAAATTGCACTTGTCCCTGTCTTCATCATGATTGGTATATGGGGTTCTGGAGATCGCCAGAAAGCTGCTTGGAAGGCCACACTCTACCTTGGAGCCGGAAGTTTTATTGTACTGCTGGGAATTATAGCACTTTATCTAGCAGCACCGATGAATTTACGTTCTTTTGATTTTCGAGTTATCAAGGAATTAAGTCAAAGTAATATAAGTCATCCTGCTTCTTGGATTTATTTACTGTTAGTCGTTGGATTAGGAACCTTAGTTTCTCTTTTTCCTTTCCATTCCTGGGCACCAAGTACGTATTCCAGTGCTCCAGCACCAACAGCGATGCTTCATGCTGGAGTTCTCAAAAAATTCGGACTCTATGCATTCATTCGTTTAGCACTTCCTATTTTTCCATGGGCAATTGCTAAATTTTCCACCCTTCTACTGTTCTTACTTATTTGTAACATTCTCTATATTGGTTATGTGACTATGGCACAAAAGCGTCTTGATTTCACAATTGCTTATTCAAGCGTTATGCATATGGGAACAATTTTTCTCGGCCTTGTAGCTTTCAATAGGCTTAGTATTAGTGGCGCTGTCCTGCTTATGTTTGGGCATGGACTTTCCGTAGCCGCTCTATTTTGTCTTTGCGCAGCACTATATCGTCGAACTAACACACTCGATTATAAGGATCTAGGAGGCTTAGCTAGGCTTGTACCAAAAATTTCACTTCTATTTGGTTTTGGCGCAATGGCTTCAATTGGCTTGCCAGGATTTACGAATTTTGCAGGTGAAATGCTTATCTTTTTCGGAACTACAGCTGCCATTATTATTAATAAGGGATCTTTGAGTTTTATTATTGCAATTATTGCGGCACTCTGGGGCGTAGTTATTTCAGCAATTTACATGTTACGTGCTTACCGTAATGTTTTTTTTGGTCCCCTAGTTAATATCCAACGATGGGAAGGAATCAAAGATCTCACATTTTTTGAATATGCACCTGCAAGCATGCTGTTTCTCTTTCTCTTAATAACCGGTATTTTCCCAAGATTAATCGTCAATTTAATTCACACTGCTTTACCTTGAGCCCGCAGAAATCCAGCTAAGAAAAGTCATTCATATTACAAATGAAAATGAAACTAACTTGACTAGCAAAATCATTTCCGAACAGACTGCTATACAACTAACACAAGAATAGAAGACCGCTCAAAAACTACCTGATGTGAGAATAGCTAAAAACTGAAAATTCTTTTTGCTTAACTTTCATTACTTATTAACTATCACTAGTTTAATTAGATAACGTTTTGCTAGTTTAACCTTTATTAATTCCATTACCTGAATGAATCCACTGTTTCTTGAGTTCACCCTCGTCTTATTTGGTATAGCATTACTTATGGTTGAGGCGTTTTTTCCCAAACTCAACAAAAAGATCATTTTTTTGATGAGCATGGCTGCTCTTGTTTGTGTGCTTGTCTTAACATGGCTTCCCATGCTGCCGCTATCTATGGCGAGCGCCCCGTTTTATGCAACTGACCCATTAGCACTTTTTTTTAAGCGCTTCATGCTCGTAATGACGATGATGACACTTCTCATGTCGGTCTATTTTATTCCTAATATCCAACGAGGCATTCCAGGTGAACGACCAGGAGCAGGTGTTGGTGAATTTTTTATTCTCCCAATGTTTGCGTGTGCAAGCCTCATGTGGCTTGTTTCATCAATAAATTTTATCATGCTCTTTGTATCCTTGGAATGTATGACAATAGTTTTGTACATTGCCATTTCTTATTTACGCAATGACCCAAGATGTCTTGAAGCGGGCACCAAATATCTGATTTTAAGTGCACTCACAACAGGATTTCTTGTTTATGGTATTAGTTGGATTTTTGGCGTAACTGCCACCAGCAGCATTGCTCATCTTGGTAAAGCTATTGCAATGATGCCCACCGAGTCGATACCACCCCTGCTTTTTGGCGTTGGCCTAGTGCTTGTGGCACTTTGTTTTAAAGTCGCAGCTTTTCCATTTCAGTTTTGGCTTCCAGATGTTTATCAAGGAGCTCCAACTCCTGTAACTGCATTTCTTTCTGTTGCCTCAAAATCGGCAGGTGTTGTTGTGCTCTTTCGTTTATTAAAGCAGTTCTATACAGTTCCCATTTTAGGCGAAAAAATTTTAATGGTTATAACCCTGTTAGCCATCATGACCTTACTCTTTGGAAATCTTGCTGCCATAGCTCAAACTAACATGAAGCGTTTGCTTGCATATTCGAGCATTGCTCATACGGGTTATGTTCTCATGAGTTTAGCCAGCATAGGAGCTGCTCTTGCTCTTCCTGCTATTGGATTCTACCTGGTTGCTTATCTGTTAATGACCTCACTTGCCTTTATCGTCTTAATCATTGTGACAAATGCCTCTGGAGGTGATGATATATATCATTTTCAGGGTCTTCATACACGCTCCCCCTTCCTTGCAGCAGCAATGGCAATTGCATGTATTTCGCTAGCAGGACTTCCCTTATCTGCAGGATTTGTGGGTAAGTTTCTTATTTTTCAAGTGACTTTTCAACAAGGTCATTATGGTTTGCTGGGAGTTGGTACTCTTTCTGTTGTCATAGGAATATATTATTATCTCAAAGTAATAAAAGTCATGTACTGGCAGGATCCTACTCCGGACGCACCTCCTATCACTATCTCTAGTTTTACGACATTGCTCATAACTTTATTGATGATGACTATAGTAATCTTTGGAATTTACCCAACACCCATATTAATGTCATTAAAGTAATGGGCTTACTTGTGCTTAGCTTTACGAGATGAATTTTAAGAAGTCATTGTGAATATTTCGTCTTTCTTAAAATCTTTTTTTTGCTCAATCTCGTTTTTTAAGGTGAATGCTAGTGAAGCAACTCCCTCTGAATATGAGAGAGAATTTATTAATGCTTGTTTGATACCTGTCCATGAAGCTCTTGAGGCACTTCAATCATCCGAGTATGGGCTTACTACGGAACAAGCAGAACGTCTTTTAGATCAGCATGGCCCTAATGATCTTGGCAAAAAAGAGAAAGAGAGTTTTTTTCATGAAATACTCACACGTTGTAAGAACCCTCTCGTAATTCAACTTATTATTATTTGCATTGTCTCAATTTTAATGAACGATCCTGAATCCGCAACAGTAGTCGGATTTATGGTCGTCTTGAGTATTGGTTTCGCTTATTTTCAAGAACATCGCACGAGCAAAGCTGTTGAAAAATTACGTGCAATGGTACAAACCAGTTGCCATGTCGTGCGCAATGGTCAAGAGATCGAAATTGCTATGACTCACATTGTCCCCGGTGATATCATTTCTCTTCAAGCTGGCTCGCTTATTGCAGCAGACATGCGTTTGATTAGTGTTAAGGATTTTTTTGTCAGCCAATCTTCTCTAACAGGCGAGGCAATGCCTGTTGAAAAAGGAGTTACCTCTCTGATATCTCATCAGGGAGAAAGGCGATCAGCATTAGAACTCTCAAATGCGATTTTTCAAGGCAGCAATGTGATCAGCGGCAGTGCAAAAGCACTTGTAATTAATACAGGTATTCAAACCTACTTTGGAGCTATCAGCCAAAAACTTGCAAGCGCTCCTGTGCTCACAAGTTTTGACCGTGGGATCGCAGGATTCACCTGGTTGATGATTCGTTTCATGATCATCATGGTGAGTGTTGTCTGTCTCATTATTGGTGTAAGAAGTCACAATTGGGCAGAAGCGTTACTTTTTGGACTCTCTATTGCAGTAGGACTAACACCCGAAATGCTGCCTATGATTGTAACGGTCAATCTTGCTAAAGGAGCAATGGCAATGTCCAAGAAAAAGGTCATCGTTAAGCGCCTTAATGCCATTCAGAATTTTGGAGCTATCAATATTCTTTGCACTGATAAAACTGGCACACTCACTCAGGACCGCGTTATTCTTGAAAAAAGCGTTGATGTGACTAATCGTGATAGTGATGATGTTCTGCGTTATGCCTACATGAACAGCTATTACCAGACTGGAATGCGTAATTTACTGGACGCATCTGTCCTCTCACATACAGATCTAGATGTTGATCGTGATTGCAAGAAGGTCGATGAGATTCCCTTTGATTTCCAGCGCAAACGGATGTCCGTGGTTGTGGATTATGAAGGTGATCATGTCTTAGTTTGTAAAGGATCCGTTGAAGATATTTATAAAGTTTGTACTCATTATCAGGTTGACGATGAAATTTATATGATGATTGATCTGATTAAAAATGATCTCTTGGAAGAATATGAAAAACTAAGTCGTGATGGATATCGCGTGCTTGGAATTGCCTATCGTGAATTTCCACAACATAAAACAACCTTTTCCGTAGCTGACGAGACAGAATTGACATTACTAGGTTACATTGCCTTTCTAGATCCTCCTAAAGAATCTGCTTTTAAAGCAATCGCATCACTTAAATCCTATGGAGTCTCGACTAAAATTTTAACTGGTGATAATGCAATTGTAACACGTAAAATTTGTAAAGATGTTGGCCTAGAAGTACATGAGGTAATTACCGGCGACCAGATTCTCTGCCTGAATGAAGAAGATCTTGGAGTCATTGCTGAAAAAAATAATGTGTTTGCTCGCCTCTCCCCATCTCAAAAAGAGCGGATTATTCTTGCGCTACAAAAAAAAGGACACGTCGTTGGCTACATGGGCGATGGCATTAATGATGCTCTCTCTATGCGTGTTGCAGATGTCGGTATTTCTGTAGATACAGCTGTTGATGTCGCCAAGGAATCAGCTGATATTATATTGCTCGAGAAGAGTCTTATGGTCCTAGAAGATGGAATTTTAGAAGGACGCAAAGTCTTTGGAAATATCTTAAAATATATTCGCATGGGCGCCAGTTCGAATTTTGGAAATATGTTTAGCATGGTTGGAAGTGCTTGTTTTTTACCATTTCTTCCAATGGCTCCGATTCAGGTCCTGGTTAATAATTTATTATATGATACTTCACAAATTGGTATTCCATCAGATCATGTTGATCCTGAGTATTTGTTAAAACCACGCAAATGGAATATTGGCAATGTTGGGCGCTACATGATTTTCATTGGACCACTCAGTTCAATTTTTGATTACACAACTTTTTTTCTGATGCTTTATTTTTTTCATTGCAATCTCTTCAGTCATTCAGAGACAACTCCTGAAATGAAATCCTATTATGAAAAACTTTTTCACACAGGATGGTTTGTAGAATCCATTTTAACTCAGACTTTAATTGTTCATATTATTCGCACAGCTAAGATTCCTTTTATGCAAAGTATTGCGAGTCCATTTCTCTTGCTCATGACTTTGCTTATTATGCTCATAGGAAGCGTGCTCCCGTACACATCTATGGGAGCATATTTTGAAATGGTGCCTCTTCCTCCGATTTACTGGGCTTGGATTACAGGATTTGTGATTTGCTATGCTACCATTACGCATAAAGTGAATGTCTGGTGCTTGAATCGTTTTGGCATTAATTAAGATCCCAAAGTACAAATATTCCCTTTTCATGAAGCCTTATTTCATCTCCACTGCCATCGACTACACCAATGCATTACCACACATTGGGCATACCTATGAAAAAATTTTAGCGGATGTACTAGCCCGCTACCACAGACTACGAGGCAGGGAAGTTTTTTTTCTTACAGGCGTTGATCAGCATGGACAAAAAGTTCAACAAGCAGCAGAAAAGCAAAACATCTCTCCCTTAGCCTTTACCAATACTATTTCTGAGGCCTTTGTCACACTATGGAAAAAGCTAGGCATTTCTTATGATGCTTGGGCATCTACTACGAATCCAGTACACAAAAGCGTTGTTCAACAGGTTTTAAGTAATCTTTTAAAAAACGGTTGGCTCTATAAAGCATCCTATAAAGGTTATTATAGTGTTCGACAAGAGCAGTTCCTAACGGATAAAGAGCGTGGCGAGGATGGTGAATTTGGAGCAGAATGGGGTGAGGTAGTCTTTTTAGAAGAAGAAAATTGGTATTTTCGTTTGTCCGAATGCCGTGATTGGTTAATTTCTTTTTTAGAAAAATATCCTAATTTTATTACGCCTTCCTTTCGCTACGTAGAACTTAAAAATGCAGCAACTAAAATCAATACAGATCTTTGTATTTCACGTCCTAAGAGCCGACTCTCTTGGGGCATTGAATTTCCCTTTGACTCCGCATTTGTTGTTTACGTTTGGTTTGATGCGCTTATCAACTACATTAGCTTTGCTGGTTATCTGAGCTCGAATAAAGAGAATAGTTTTTCAACCCTATGGCCGTGTAATGCTCATGTGATTGGTAAAGATATTCTCATTCCAGCTCATGGCATCTATTGGCCTTGTATGCTGCACGCCATGGGATTTTCAGATGAAGAGATGCCACATTTATTAGTACATGGTTTTTGGACACTTCATGGAGAAAAAATTAGTAAGACTACTGGTAATGTGTTTGATGTGACCGAAGCAATCAATCGTTTTGGTGTTTCCGCACTACGTTACTACTTAATGCGTGATGCAGTTATGGGACGCGATGCTGATTTTTGTGAAGAGCGTCTTATCAGTCGGTATCATTCTGAACTCAGCAACGGTCTTGGGAATCTTCTCAATCGAACTCTTGGTATGATTGGCCGCTATCGTCCAGAAGGACTTTTATCTATTATTCTCTCAGAAGAGTGCAGTACACTCTTAAGAGATCACATGACTTTGGTAGAAAATTATTGCAGGCAGATGGAGGCATCAAATATCCAAGCAGCAATAGAAAGCATGATAGGAATTATTACTCGAACCAATATATTTATTGACGCCACAACTCCATGGCAAATCGCCAAACATGCTGATCAAGCAAGTCGTCTTTCTTCCATTCTAATAAGCCTTCTTCAATCAACTCGGATTGCCGCGACACTCTTAATGCCCATAGCACCCGATGCTGCTCATGAAATTTTTCAGCAGCTAGCACTTGATCCAATCTCACTAGAAAATTACGTCAGCATACCATCATTTCCGGAAAAATATAACGCACAAACAGCAATCCCTGTGTTCCCGCGTTTTGTGGAAGAAAAAATAATTGATCCTACATCAAGATGAGCCTCTACCTTCTTCATTCAGCCGAAACTAGAATAATAAATTACAAAAAAACTCGTCATGAAGACAGATAGAGAGTGTGGGAACTGCTTCCTTACGAGATAAAAAATCACTTTTTAATTTTCAGCTACGTTGACTCATCAGTAATGACACCGGCAAGCAAGAAGGACATGAATAGGGCAATCCACAAACATGAGTCCGCATATCATGCATAAAAATTCTCATATTCATTGAAGCAGAACGATAGCATGAGTATCCTTTATCTCTGTGAGTCATTTTAAAAACTATCGTTATCATCTCGAGTATCATGCTCTGCGTTTAGCAGCATTAATGGTACAATGCTTACCGTGGCGTTGGTTGCGGCCACTAGGAAAAGCAATAGGATTTTTCGTTTTTGTGTTAGATAGAAATCGACGTCATGTTGCCTTAGCTAATATTAAAGCAGCTTTTGGCGATAAGTATGATGAAAAAGGACGCCTTAGGATTGCGTTAAAATCATATACTATTTTTGCAGCAACATTTTTAGAACTACTATGGTCGCCTCGTTTAACTCCTACAATCATTGATAAGCTTGCAACAATCGAATTAATTGATCCGATGAGTTCACCAAAACAACAAGGAGTTGCGGTCATTTATTGTTGTTTACATGCTGCTAATTTTGAATGGACTGGACAAATTGCTGCACGTTATGCAGAAAAATTTCCCGTCATTGCTCAAAAATTTAAAAATCCACTCCTTGAAAAACTCTTTGGTCAATGGCGTTCGAGTTTAGGACAAGAAATTTTACATCAGGAACAAGCTATGTTAAAATTATTTCGTTATCTTAAAAAAGGGGGCAAATTTGGTATCTTAGTTGATCTTAATCTCAAACCAAAAGAAGGACCTGTCATTGTAAGAGCTTTCGATAACCTTTTAGTACCACTCACGCGTCTGCCTGCTGAGCTTGCAATGCGAACAGGGGCCCTATTAGTCCCTGTTGAGTGCTTAATTCGAAGACAAGGAGGTTATACACTCCGTTTTCACGCACCAATTCCTATGACAAAGGAGAGCACCGTTGAATCGCTCACACAAGACTACTGGAATGTTTTAGAATCTGGGATTCGACGTCATCCTGAATGTTGGCTTTGGTCCTATAAGCATTGGCGTTATCGCCCCTCTTGTGCACAAAAAGATGTTTACCCTTTTTATGCTCAGTGTTTTGATGAATTTGATTTGCTTCTTGATCAATGGCACAAAAAATCTTGTGATAGGCACTCGCATTCTTAAGAATAAGGAAGTATTATCAGTAATGATCTGTATAGCTTTGCCTAAATGAATTTTAGGATTTTTTTACGCTGAAATTTTGGGGGCTAATAAGGCAAAACACCCTATTGGCAGCAAGCCCAGAGGGGCAATCATCACGAGATTAATACGAAAAAAAACGAGTGAAATTTCCCAAGACACATTCCAACTTACACCACTACTATGAAAACATGTTCCTTTATTAGATTTTTTTTGTTTGCAGGGCTCTCCTGCACTATAATTGGTTGTAATACTATTCGAGGTGTCGGAGAAGATATTAGTGGCTCTGCTAACTTTGTTGAAAAAAAAATGACAGGAGAGGATGTTCCTAATTCTAATCCACCACAGTGGCCAAAATAAAATTCAATAGGAGATACGTTCCTCAGAGTATGCCCACAATGTTAGCTTGAGCTTCGAATTTTTCATACGCCAGCACAAGAGATTCATGACTTTTATTAATCGTTTAGAATTGCGTTATCCTTGGCTTGCCGTGCCTGGTTTAATTCGCTTTGTCGCATGTTTTAATGCACTAGTTTTTCTCTTGCATCTTATCGCACCGGGATATGAGTCAGTTTTAACGTTGAATCGTGAAGCAATCCTACAAGGAGAAATCTGGCGTTTAATAACATGGATTTTTATTCCTGAAACTTTTCAACCATTTTGGATTTTATTTGCACTTCTTTTCCTCTGGTTTTTAGGAGATGGCTTAGAAGAAGGTCTAGGGGCTTTTCGTACGACTCTGTTTTATATGATGGGTATGATAAGCTGTACGATTGTTGCACTGATTTTTGGAAGTTACGGCGCAAATACTTTTCTCAATCTTTCGTTGTTGTATGCCTTTGCAACAGTACATCCAGATTATCAAGTGTTCCTCTTTTTCATTATTCCTATTCGCATGAAGTGGCTCGCACTTTGCAGCTGTTTATTAACTGCAATAGGAACAGTCGGGCAATCTCATGCGGCTAAGGCAGCCTTAATAGTTACACTCATTAATTATGCTCTCTTTTTTTGGCCAATACTCTTGTTGTATTACAAAAATTTTTTAACAAAATGTCTTCAAAAAAAGCAGCCCCCTCTTTTAATGAGAAAAAAGAATCTACCAGCAGAAGAAACATTTCATTGTTGTGTCATTTGCAAACGCACAGAAAAAACAGGACCTCATTTAGAGTTTCGAGTTGCTGATAATGGAGAAGAATATTGCACGGAGCATTTATAATCAATGCAAGCAGATTAGACGACTGGTTTAGCCCTGACATTTCATACTGATTCGTCGCAAGGCGCCGCGAATCAGTATGAAACATGCGGGTTAGTCCCTAAAATTTTTGAATCCTAGGGCGATTTCAAAATTCTTCTCTTTTAAATAGGAAATAACCTGTTGAAGTTCGTCTCGTTTTGTCCCAGTAATACGCACATGACGGTCCTGAAGAGTGCATTGGACTTTAAATTTTTCTGCTTTAATGGCAGTAGTGATTTCTTTAGCCTTTGGACCATCGAGACCTTGCTTAATGAGAAGCTCTTGCCGAGCATGTCCGAGCGGAGAAATATCTGGTGTTTTTTGCTCGACATTACGTAAATCAACATTCCGTTTAGCCAATTTTCCGATCATGATTTCACGAAGCCCTTGAAGTTTTTTGCTATCTTCTGCACTTAATACGATGGTTTCTGGTTTTGGTTGCTCAATAGCAACGTGACTTCCTTTAAAATCAAATCGTGTGAGAAGCTCCTTGCGGGCTTGATTGACAGCGTTCTCAATTTCCATACGCTCTATTTCAGAAACAATATCAAAGGATGGCATACGGCGATCTTGCCATGAAATTTTAAAAATTCTAGTCTAGAATACATGTCTTCTTGTTCTCATCTATTTCCAGCAGTTGATAACATCCGTATTGATAGCATTACACGTCTTCTTTCACCTAATCTGATTAAAAAAAAATCCCCTGCATCAATAGCAATCCTTAATCAAATTGTTGCCTTTCGCACTACTACTCGACGTATTCTTAAAGGAGAAGACCCTCGACTACTTGTCGTTGTTGGACCTTGTTCTATTCATGACCCAAGTGCTGCTATCGAGTATGCTAAACGGCTAGTAGATCTTTCAGATAAACTCAGTGATCGTCTTTTCATTATCATGCGCGTTTATTTTGAAAAACCTCGCACCACAGTTGGCTGGAAAGGTCTCATTAGTGACCCCTACCTTAACGATTCTGGAAAAATAGAAGAGGGTATTATCATTGCTCGTCGTCTTCTTTTAGAAATCGCAGAGCTTGGTCTTCCCGCTGGGACAGAATTTCTTGATCCGATCATTCCTCAATATATTGCTGATCTCATTAGTTGGTCTGCCATTGGAGCGCGCACAACAGAATCACAAACACATCGAGAAATGGCCAGCGGTCTATCTATGCCTGTAGGATTTAAAAACAGTACTGAAGGAAGTATTGAAACAGCCATTAATGCCATGCGTTCCGCCGGTATGTCCCATAGTTTTCTTGGCATTGATCAGGAAGGCATGACGAGTATTGTGACCACTCGAGGAAACCAGGAAAGTCATCTCGTATTGCGTGGCGGACGTCATGGAGCAAATTACTTTCCTCATCAAATAACCCAAGCTGTTGAACAATTAAAAGCCGCGCAGGTTCCTCCTGTCATCATGATCGATTGCAGTCATGCTAATAGTGGTAAAGATCCATGGAGACAAAAAGATGTTTGGAACAATATTATCGAACAACGTCACAATGGAAGAAGAGAAATTATAGGAGCAATGCTTGAAAGCTTTCTTAAAACAGGCAATCAGCCTCTAACAGAGGATATTTCTACCTTGCAATACGGAGTGTCCATTACGGATCCTTGTTTGGATTGGGAAACAACAGAAACAATACTGAGCGCCACGTAAAATATTTTATCATTTTTCCATGCTCCCCTTGTTCTCTACTTTATTCGCAATTATTAGCATCTGTTCTATCCAGGGAGTCTCTCCGAAATCTGCTAGCCCGTTATTACACCAACCATCAGTTTCCCACTGTTTGCTTTCTCTAGGAGGGAGAGATCTTGACGTTGAAGTCGCTATAGATGAACCTTCACGAGAAGCCGGGCTCATGAAACGCAGATCGCTTGCCCCCTATCAAGGCATGCTTTTTGTGTTCCCAAGACCCAAACAAGTTTCTTTTTGGATGAAGGAGACAGCGTTTCCATTAAGTGCCGCCTACATTAACCCTGCTGGGCGTATTTTAGAAATTCATGATTTAAAACCATTCGACGAACAGCAAGTTTCAAGCAACTCCTCAAATATTATTTATGTATTAGAAGTTACATGTGGCTGGTTTGTAGAAAACAAAATACTTGCCGGAGATTTAGTGATAGGGCTTCCATCACCTTCTTTAGCCAAGTAAAGAAGTATAGCTCCTGAGCATGTATAAATTTTTGCAAAGAATTTTCCTCTCATGATGCTTTCCATTTGACCAAAGCTTCATTTTATACTTACCTATAGGTCCTTTGGATAAATATTAGGATTAATTGCACGTTTTTAGGTCCTATTTACATTCCATCTAAGCTTCTTGCGGCCGTAGCTCAATTGGATAGAGCATCTGACTACGGATCAGAAGGTTCGGGGTTCGAATCCCTGCGGCCGCACATTTTTCTCATCTTAGAAAAATGCTCTTCGATGCTACTTGAAGAGCAGTGGCTTAACCAGGATATTTCATACTCATCTACTGCGGAGACCGGGAATCTAGGATGGATGCTGCGCTCAAGCTCGAAGTCTTCCTCGGGCAACACCAGTGCTCGGGAGAGCCTGGGGTAGACTGTCATAACCGTTAGATTAGCCCGGATATTTCATACTGATCGTGACGAGGAGGCCGCGAAGGCTGATTGTGCCTTTTTCCTGGATGATCTCGACACCCAAAAATAGAATCCATGACGGCTTCTAAAGAAAATATAGTCAAATTACCTTGAACCTAAAAAACGTGAATGGAAGTAGCAAGTCTAACGCAATATACTCGGCCTCAACTTGCTTTTTTAAATCGCTTATGCGCCATCCAGGTGCGCTACACGCTTGTAAAAAACAACCTGAGACCAAGTCTTTACGCCATATTTCCCATTTTCATTCACGTTTTTAGGTTGAAATGACATGCAAGAACTCAAGGATTTTTAGAAAGAGTAAGGTCGAAGATCGAGACGCTATCCAACAATAACGTAAGATCTGCGAGCACAGTTCTAAGGAAAAAGAACAAGCTTATCGCATGCCTTTCTCAATTTAATACACTATATAATATGCAGACGCATTTTTTTATGAAAAAACTATCTTACTTATCACGACCTTTGATATTCGTTGTCGCCATCGGTATTGTGAGCCTCTTTGCTGACATGACCTATGAAGGGGGAGCAAGTATTCATGGGCTTTACTTATCGAAACTAGGAGCTAGTGCTGCCGTTATTAGTATTGTAGCGGGCATTGGTGAATTTTTAGGGTATGCCATTAGACTGCCCGCCGGCTATTTAGGAGACCGAACGAAACGTATTTGGCTCCTTGCATTCATAGGATACACGACTCATCTTTTAGCAATCCCCGCGCTGGCCTTAGCCGGAAGTTGGAAAATAGCAGCAGCACTCATGATTACAGAACGTGTTGGAAGAGCTCTACGCAAGCCAACCATCGACTCAATGCTCTCCTATACAACACAAAAACTAGGCCTGGGATGGGCTTATGCTTTTCATACTGCTCTTGATGAAACTGGAGCCATGCTTGGCCCAATCCTTGTAACAATGATTCTTTTTTGGAAGGGCAATGAGCATTTTCAAAGCGGATATGCCATTTTATTGATTCCTGCAGTTTTGTCGCTTGTATGTTTAACGATTGCACAAAAAGCCTTTCCTAACCCGTCTTCCTTAGAAAATCATACTACTAAGGCTCTCAAGCATTTTACTTCTTCCTATTGGCTCACAATGCTAGCTGGAGCTTGCTTTGCCGGAGGTTTGATGAGTTTTGAATTAATTTCTTACCATCTCTTTAAAAAAAATATTCTTACCTCTTCGTGTATTCCTATGCTTTTAACGTTTGCTTCCGGAATAGGTATTATTACGAGTCTTGTGTTTGGAAAGCTCTTTGATCGTCATGGTCTTCGTATCGTTCTTACAGCAATTCTTCTTGCATCATTTTTTTCTCCCTGCATCTTTTTTGGAAATCTGTTCTTTATATTTTTAGGGCTTATTTTTTGGGGTGTTGGTTATGCCGTTCAGGACACATTACTCAAAGCCCTGATTGCAGGCATGCTACCATCAGGACGAAGACACCTTGCGTTTGGACTTTTTTATACTGGATATGGATGTGGATGGTTCATTGGCAGTATTATTACAGGCTTTCTTTATGAGTACTCCATCCTAGCAGTTGTGATTTTTACAATGACCATACAATTCATTTCCATTCCCTTGTTTCTTATTGCTCATCGAAAAAATATATCTCTTCCTCAGCAGTAGATATTGTTTCAACGTGTTGGATTCTCATAGCTACTTTTCTCAATTATGTGTGGTATTGCTGGTATTATTTCCAAAGAATTTTCCAACCCTGATCACATCGATCAGGCAGTAAGATCGCTTGCGTCGCGTGGACCTGATGGATGGGACTCGCGGCATTTTTCTTTTTCGCAAGAAAAAGGCTGGCATCACGCAGCAAGAGGTCAGGCAAGCTTAATACACACACGTTTGAGTATTCGTGATCTTTCATCTACAGCTTCTCAGCCGATGTCGAATGAAGATGGATCTCTTTGGATCACGTATAATGGCGAAATTTATGGGTGGGAAGAAAAGGGAAGATTGCTACGTGAGCGTGGGCACTATTTCAAAAGCCATGCTGATACAGAATTTATTTTACATGCCTATGAAGAATGGGGTGATGCTTGTCTAGAGGAGCTTCGTGGCATGTTTGCATTTTCGATTCTGGATCTTAAAAAACGTCGACTCTTTCTTGCTCGTGATCGACTGGGAGAAAAACCTCTCTTTTATACCGTAAAAAACGGTCTTTTTGCTTTTGCCAGTACGGCAAGCGCTCTTGCCAAGCTTACTCAAACAAAACAATCTTTAAATCCTAGAGCCATTGATGCCTTTTTAACACATCGTTACATTCCTGCTCCATTATCGATCTTAGAAGATTGTTATAAACTTCCTGCTGCTCATTCTCTTAGTGTTTCTCTAGAGAAAGGAATGCCTGTTGCCTCAGAGCCACAAGAATACTGGCAACCAGAACCCTTAAGCCAAGAGGATCCAAGCACTCTCTTGGAAGAATCAATACGCCTGCGCCTTGTTTCCGATCGTCCTTTAGGACTTTTTCTCAGTGGGGGGATCGATTCCCAAGCCATTGCGACCATTATTGTTCGTGAAAAAATGATGCCCGAACTTTCTACCTTTACAGCGTGCTTTCCGAAGGATCCTTTGTTTGATGAATCTGATGCTGCTCATGAAATTGCGCGTCGTCTTGCAATAGCACACACGCGATTGCCTATCAACATGAAGCCAAAAGATGTGGCCACTATTATTAGTGATCTTGATGAGCCCTTCGCCGACCCTTCAGCGATTCCGACATGGTATCTTTGTCAAGCAGCAGCACAGGAAATTGTTGTGGCACTCTCTGGTGATGGTGGTGATGAGCTCTTTGGAGGTTATAAACGCTATGCTCTTCACGAACGAGGAACTCTTTTTTTTCCACGCCATAGCCGAATCACGCGGTGGAATTCTTCTGCCTTATGCTTGAAAACAACCCGTTACGGTCGATGGCAGCGTGCTTTACTTGGCTATCAACTTGGTTGGGAGGAGGCGTATGCACTCCGTTTTTCCGCTCTAGATCCGCTTTCACGTTCATTTTTACAACCTGATTTTGTAGTAGAGACAAGCTACTGGCGACGCCCAAGTAGATCTCTGTCTCGATGGGCTTGGATGCTAGAGTGCGATCGACTCAACTATCTTCCAGAATATATTTTGAGAAAATCAGATCTCTGTGGCATGGCCCATGGCCTTGAACTACGCAGCCCTATGCTTGATCATCATTTTTTTCAAGCTGTTCAAGCGATGCCAAAATCAGAACGCTTTACAAAACCAACAAAACAATTTTTACAAAAACAAATCGGACCACAGCTCCTCATCGGACCCAAATTTGGTTTTAATCCACCACTGCATACCTGGCTGCACCAACAATCAATGAGCTCCATTTACCATGATCTTCCAGAAACCCTGGCTACGCTCACGAATGATCAACTCTCTTCAAAAAGACTGAAGACTTTTTTTAATCTTGCTCAACAAGATCCACGTCTTGACGAACTCACCTGGTTGTTCGTAGTGCTCGCGTTTTCACTGAAAAGATTTGTGTAATCTTCACAACGAGAGAAATATTTTCCTTTGTTATTCTTATTTTTTCGTCCATGATACGTGTCCTATTTCAGGTGTCTGTGTTGGTGAGACCTCAGTATCGCCATGTGAACAGCTTGATTGCTAGAGCTCAAAGGTTTTAAGCTTCGTATTCAATGTGTTCCTTGCAAGAAATCTCTCGACAAATCAACCTTAATATTTTTTGACATTCTCTGATGATTTATCCAGAGATGATGAAACAAAAGGTATACCCCTGAATATCTACTTAGCCTCATGGGGATGATTGCAAAGAAATGACTTGTTCCTTGATTTGCAAACGAAATATAAGGACACAAAACCCTTTATTCCTAACAATCATCACCTATTTTTCCTACTTACCCTAATTACCTTATTTACACCCTTACTGTTATGTCATCTTCCTATTCTTCCTCACGTCGCGGTCAACGTTCTCAGAGTGGCCGACGACCATTACGATCGACGCATGCGGGATCACCTCAAAAATCACAGCGTTCCACCAGCCACGAACAGACCCAAGCGGGTACTAAAAATTTTTTTAAGAAAGTTTTAGCTTTTTTTGGAATCTGCAGCTTTCAAAAAAGTATTACTAAAAAATCATCTGAACACAAAACACCCCGTACTGGAACAGGACGCATTGCACGCACACCTCGCAAACCAGAACAAGTCGAGGTCACAAGCCCACGCCTCTACATTGGTAATCTCTCCTTTGATGCGACAGAGAGTGATCTCTTTGAACTCTTCAGTGGTATAGGTCAAGTTCAAAACGTCGAATTAGTCTCTAATCGTGATACACATCGTTCTAAAGGTTTTGGATTCGTTCAAATGACTGTGCTAGAGGAAGCAAAACGTGCGGTTAAAGAATTGCATGATAAAGAATATATGGGACGCAAGCTCGTTGTGAGTGGCGCAAAGGCACTTCCTGAAGGCCGTATGGAATCACGCAATGAAAGTCGTTCCGAAGAATTATCTCAGTCAAGCTAGGCAACGTACTGATCAATCCCCCATTTATATCACCGGCCCAACCGGAGTTGGTAAATCCGCTTTTGCGACTCTCTTATCACTCCAATTGGGAGGTGAAATTATTGGGGCAGATGCGTTTCAAATTTACGATGGACTACCCATTCTAACGGCACAACCAACTAGTCAAGAGCAGCGAGGGGTACCCCATCATCTCATAGGAACCCTGCCTCTGAGACAATCATGTGATGCTGCTAACTACAGCACCATGGCACAGAATGCTATTAAGCAAGTAAGAAAAAACCATCATATTCCCATTATTACTGGTGGCACTGGACTCTATATTCGTTCTTTGATCTCTCCATTAGATAAGCTGCCTCACGCAGATGCCATACTGCGAGCCTCATTTACTGAACTTTCAATAGAAACCTTGTTAGCGCGCTTAGAAGAACTTGATCCAAATGCCACGACGATCATTGATCATAAAAATCGCCGTCGTGTTGAGCGTGCTCTTGAAATTGTTATTCTATCGGGCTCTCCACTCCATGAGGTATGGCAAAAAAAAAAGGAATCTCTGCCGATTTCTTGTGGTTTTTTTCTTTTTCGGGAACGAGAGGAACTCTATCAAAGGATTGAAGCCAATGTACACAGAATGTTCACGCAAGGGGTTGTGGAAGAAATCCAGGCACTAGATTTCCAAGAAGTGAGTCCAACAGCTTCACAAGCTCTCGGATTTCAAGAGATACGGGCCTATCTACGTGGTGAGAAGAGTCTAGAAAACACTATTAAAAATATCTCTCAATTAACAAAGCATTATGCTAAGAGGCAGCTGACGTGGTTTAAAAATCAACATGATTTTTTTCCATTAAATCTTTCTCATTTTTCCTCCATAGAAGAGGCTCTTGAGCATTCATCTATAGTCAAAGAAGTCTTAAAGACCATCACATCTTGATGATTCTCTTCTCGACAATTTTCTTTCTTAGCTCGAATTTTATAGTTATTTGACGATATATGCCCTCACATCTGTTACCAAAATTTAAAAAAGAATCTGTTGAAAAAACCATACTCGTCGGATTAGAGCAAGTAGGGGTTGCAAAATGGGAACTTCTCGAATCCCTCGAAGAATTACGAGAACTAGCACGCACTGCTGGCGCTAATGTAGTGGAAGTAGTGACTCAAAAATTAGATCATCCCACAGCTCCTTATTACATTGGAAAAGGAAAGGCAGAAGAATTATTGCCACTAGCCACCCAACACCAAGCTACTTCTATTATTTTTGATGATGAATTAACACCAGCTCAAGGACGCAATTTAGAGGTTCTTTTATCGCGCAAAGTATTGGATCGCACGCAACTCATTCTCGATATTTTTGCTTCTCGAGCACGTTCACGAGAAGGACGATTACAAGTCGAGCTTGCACAGCTACAATATTTATTGCCTCGACTCACACGCATGTGGGGACATCTTTCTCGTCAGACCGGTGGCATTGGAACACGTGGTCCTGGAGAAACGCAACTTGAAGTAGATCGCAGACGTGTGCAGGAGCGTATTACTCGATTAAAGGAAGATCTGCGAGGAGTCCGCCAAGTTCGAAAAACTCAACGTGAAGGAAGACTTCGTGGACAGTGGCCTTTGGTCTCTTTGGTCGGCTATACAAATGCTGGTAAATCTTCACTGCTCAATTTACTGACTCAGGCTGACGTTTTTGCAGAAGACAAACTCTTTGCTACGCTCGATCCCACAACACGAGAACTGACTCTACCCAATCATCAAAAAATTTTAATCACAGATACTGTTGGTTTTATTCGTAAGCTACCCCACACGCTCATTGAGTCCTTTAAAGCGACCTTAGAAGAGGTGGTATCAGCGGATCTTTTAATTCATATTGTGGATCTAAGTCATCCGCAGTATCTCGAACAAATAGAAGCTGTAGAAAAAATACTCGCTGAGCTTGGTGCTGCTCAAAAGGAAATCTTACTTGTTTTTAATAAAATTGATCAGGTCAAAAACCCAGTACTCATTGAAACACAATTAACTCGTTTTCCTGGAAGTGTGGCCATTTCTGCTCTCCATGGGCTTGGCCTTAATGAATTTATTCATGCTCTAGAAACTCATCTTAGCACAAGTTATGTTCAGGGATGCTATGCACTCCCTCCCGACCAAAGCGCTCTCCTTGCCGCAATACATCGTACAGGACATGTCATCAGTCTTCACTATGATGGAGCAATGAGTATCATTCATGCACTTGTTCCTTCGCAACTAACTCAACGCCTCAAATCATTTAAGCAATAAAGTTCATGATCCTTCCTGGCACATCTCGACCTCGTAATGTCGATTGGCCGCGGGCAGCTGCAATCCTTTATGGAGATTGGGGAACAAGCAAGGCTTACGTACTTGGACTGGCTTTTGCGGTAACTGGCTATAGCTCTTTTTGGTTAATTCTACCCATGTGCATTCTAACGGCATGCGTTGGGATCAATTATATGACGATCTGTCGTCTTTATCCCAATGGTGGTGGTGTCTATGCCAGTGTACGTCATCGATCTCAACTCATCTCGATTATAGGAGCTTTTTTTCTCATTGCTGATTATTTAGTCACGGCAGCACTCAGTGCTCTCTCTGCCTTTCAATATTTGGGAACTCAATATCCCGTCTATTGCGCAGGAGGCATGATTATTGTTATTGGTTGTTTAAATTTCTTTGGGCCTCGAAAGACAGGTGGTTTAGCACTTTTTATTTCTATTCCTACTCTACTCATTGTGATCACGCTTGGTCTTATTTCAGTTCCTCATTTAGGATCAGCCCTATCGCATCTACAACCACTGCGAGGAAATCTTACGAATAATTGGGTTTATTTTGTCAATATTGTCCTTGCATTATCAGGAGTCGAGGCTGTTGCAAATGCTACAAGCGTCATGAAACTTGATCCTGGATGTTTAGCAAGCAATCCCTCAGTAGAGAAAACTTCATCTAAAGCTATTTTACTCGTGATGCTTGAAGTAGTTGTTTTTACAGCACTCTTGGGACTAGCCATGATGGCTCTTCCTGGTCTTACCATTGTGAATGGTAATATTAATGCCCCTGGGGCCATAGGCATTCGTGATGATATGTTGCGTTATATGGGAGAGATCTTTGCGAGCAATCTCCTTGGCGCTCACGTAGGAATCATTGCAGGATGGATCATTAGTTTTGCCTTTGCACTACTACTACTCTCCGCAGTAAACACAGCTATTATTGATTTAATTGCTATCTTTTATTTAATGTCCAGAGATCAAGAACTGCCAGCCCTCTTTTCTAAACTCAATAAATTTGGCGTGCCTTATTTTTCCTTATTGCTGATGACACTTGTGCCTGCAGCACTCGTTTTGTTAATGGGTGATATGGCAGGCTTAGCTGATCTTTATGCCGTCGGGGTTGTCGGAGCTATTGCAACCAACCTAGGTGCAACTGCATCAGACTGGAAGCTTCCTCTATTACTTCGAGAGCGCTTACTCATGCTTGTTACTTTTGGAATATTATTTTCTATTGAAATAACTCTCTTAATAGAGAAACGCGCGGCGCGTATGTTTGCTTGTACGACCTTAGTTATTGGCCTCTTTATGAGATATCTTGCAAAGCGATATATAGTTTTTAAAGCAACACAATCTCATCACTCGTGATCCAAGAATTGAATGCACGAATCAATAGCAAACTCAAAAGAGCAAGAAGCTCTGCAATCCAAATAACCTAAAAAAACCAATTTACAGACGAATCGTTGTCCTGCCTTCTGCCTCTTGAGCAGTAAGAGATTTTTTCCACGAATCATCGTGCATGGAGAGGAGAGCTGAGGCATTTTTCAGTCCTTGTCGAGCCTCTAAGTGAGAGGGATCGACGTGAAGCACCTCTTGATAAGCAGTTATAGAGCGCTCTAAGGCTTGTGAAATACCGTTTTGATGACATAGAAGGGCTACTCTTGCAATATCAAGATGAAGGAAAATGGAGCTTGGATGCTTCCAGAGTGCTGTTTCTAGCGCAAAAAGAGCAACGGGAAGCAGAGCTTGATTCCAAGATGCTGCAACAGTAGCCATGAGACAATTTGCAGTAAGATCGCAGGGTGTGATTGCTAAGAAATTTTCTAATACTAGGATGGCTCGGCTATACTGTTTTTTTTGCACCAAAATGGCCACTCTTGCTCTGACAACGAGCCGTTTGATCGCCAGTTGTGCTATTGCAAAAAAGTTTTTTGGTGTTCTCTCCGAAATTACCATTGCGGCTTGACGTGCGAGTTTTCTTGCTTCCAAAAATTCTGGAATAGAGCGTAATAAGGCGTTTGTTAAAAAAAGAACATTATCGTAACAATGACTGACCATTTCCTCCTGAGCCCTGATCCAAAGGTGTTGTTGGGCAGGTGTTAATTTTTCTTGAACAATCATCGTTTAAGAAAATAGGAGAGTCTCGTGCATGCACAAGAATTTTTCTCTTGGAGTACCTTACCCTCATACCCCATTCTACTGGTTATGGAATTACTCAACTGTGAACTCCCTCCCCTTCAAAAATTACGCAGTGGCAAAGTGCGTGAGGTCTTTGATCTTTCTCTGATCGGGCTGAGCGATCAATTACTCCTTGTGGCAACCGATCGAATCTCTGCTTTTGATTCTATCTTGCCCAATGCTATCCCCGGTAAAGGAACAGTCCTTAATCAACTGTCGACTTTTTGGTTTAAAAAACTCTCTTTTATCCCAAATCATCTCATTGAAACCGATATCACAAAGTATCCCGCAGCGCTCATGTCTTATCATGAAATACTTCAAGGACGATCGATGATTGTGCAAAAGACAGAACCACTTCCACTGGAATGTGTCGTGCGTGGGTACCTTGCAGGATCAGGCTGGCAAGAATATCAATCTCAGGGAACCCTTTCTGGAATGCCTCTTCCAGAAGGATTACAACAAGCCGAACGCTTGGAAACGCCCTACTTTACTCCGAGCACCAAAGCTGAGAAGGGTCATGATGAGCCTATGACTTGGGAAGAATGCCAACAGCTCCTTGGAAAAAAAATTGCAGAACAAGTGCGAACCATGAGCATCGCCCTCTATGAAGCAGGCTCTCGGCTAGCGCTTGAGCAGGGAATTATTATTGCTGATACTAAGTTTGAATTTGGACTCCTTCATGACGAGGTGATTTTAATTGACGAATGCATGACCCCTGATTCCTCACGCTTCTGGCCAAAGAATCAATACGCAATAGGCGGAAATCCACCTAGCTTTGATAAGCAATTCGTCCGCGACTATCTCGAAACATCTCACTGGAATAAGCTTCCTCCCGCCCCAGTTCTTCCAACAGATATCATTACTAAGACTGCTCAAAAATATCAGGAAGCCTTCGATCGTCTCGTATTGAGTAACAAGGGAACGTGATGAAGATAAATAATATTCCGCTTCATGATTCCATGATATGGATGAGTCTCTAGAAATTTTTCTCCTCTATCTAGCCACCGAGCGTGGACTTTCAACGAACTACCAACTCTCGACCCGAGCCTCGCTAGAGCGTTTCTTTTTTTGGGCAGAAGTCACTGCAGGTATTACTCAAACAAGAGACGTGAACCAAAAGCATTTGCATGATTTTTTAAGTTCTGAAAAAAGACGAGGGCTTGCCACGACTTCGCTTAAATTAGAGATAGTCGCCTTACGTGTTTTTTTTCGCTTTCTGTGTGCAAGAAAAATTCTCCCAAGCGATCCTGCAGAAAAATTACCACTTCCCAAACTACCCTATGCGCTTCCTGAGCCGCTCTCTCTTGCCTCGATTGACAAACTTCTCCTAGCCCCGCAAGGTCAAACGCCACTCGCCATCCGCGACCGTGCTTTACTAGAACTCCTCTATGCCTGCGGACTACGTATTTCTGAGCTTTGCAATGCACGGTTAGAACATATCGATTTGCAAGAAGCGATGATTCGGGCCACCGGCAAGGGGAATAAAACACGCCTCATTCCCATTGGTCAAGCTGCTCTAAAGGCAATAGAAGAGTATCTTGCGTGCGCTCGTCCCCAACTCGTTTCACCCAAGTCGGGCGCTGCGATTTTTCTCTCAATTCGTGGGCATCCACTAACTCCTGCACGTATTTGGCAGCTTGTCTCCTCCTATGGAAAAAAAGCTGGACTAGAACAAGCCATTCACCCCCATCAACTCAGACACTCATTTGCGACCCACCTTTTATCAGGTGGAGCGGATCTCCGGATTATTCAAGAAATGCTCGGTCATGCGAGTATTGCAACCACACAAATCTACACGCACGTCGATCAAAGCCAGCTCAAAGCGATTCATCAAAAGTTTCATCCTCGTGGGTAGCCAAAAAAATCATTGATTAAGGAGCTTGAGATAGCCCATGCTTCCTAGATGAATACCACATTGCACAAACCACTCGCAGGAAAAATTGGCGTCGTCTTTGGCGTCGCTAATAAACGTAGTATCGCCTGGGCTATCGCTCAAGCCTGGCACCAAGCGGGTGCAAAGCTTTTGTTCAACTATCAAGGAGATCGCCTCAAAGAAAATGTCGAGGAACTAACCGCCGAATTCGGCTCCGATGTCTTCCTTTATCCATGTGATGTTTCGAGTGATAAAGAAATTTCTACTTTTTTTCACAAGGTTCAAGAGCATACCCCAACACTCGATCTTATGCTTCACTCCGTCGCATTCGCTCCCAAAGAAGCTCTTGAAGGTGATTTTATTTCTACTTCGCGTGATGCTTTTTTACTCGCTCACAATATCAGTGCCTATTCTCTTGTGGGACTCACTCGCCAGGCTGCTCCCATGATGACAGAGGGAGGAAGCATCATTGCTATGACCTATTATGGCGCCGCAAAAGTAGTACCTCATTACAACGTCATGGGCGTTGCTAAAGCTTCTCTTGAGGCTAGCACACGCTATCTTGCCTACGATCTGGGCAAGAAAAACATTCGTGTCAATTGCATCAGCGCAGGACCCGTACAGACACTTGCTGCGCGCGGTATTTCTGGATTCTCTTCAATGATGAAGCACTATGAAGCACATGCTCCGCTTGGACGCAGCTGCACAACTCAAGAGCTTGGACATACAGGTGTGTTTCTTGCAAGTGACGGTGCTGCGGGAATCACAGGACAAGTTCTCTACGTTGATGGCGGATATGAAATCATGGGTATGTAGAATGGCTTTGGAAAATCTCATGATCTTAAAAGAGTGTCATCCCAAGCTTCTTCTACTTTAAAAAGTGACTTACTTGCCCTTCTAAGCGATCCTTCCTCCGTTATTGATGATCTCGAAAAGCGGAGATTAATGGGAAAAGATGAATGGTTTGCTTCTGCGATTCCCGAAATTGTTATTGAACCAACAACCTCACAGGAAGTCGCCGCTGTTTTAGGCTATGCTTGCGACCGTCATATTCCAGTAACCACACGTGGTGCTGGATACGGTTATGTCGGAGGGTGTGTTCCTGTTCATGGAGGAATTTTGCTGTCAACAGTACGACTCAATCGTATCCTGGAAATTCATCCTGGTGATTTTATTGCCGTCGTACAACCCGCCGTTATTACTGGCAGCTTACAAGAGGCCGTACGCGCACAAGGGCTCTCTTACCCACCTGATCCGGCAAGTCTAGCTCATTGCAGTATTGGAGGAAATGTGGCCACCAATGCCGGAGGTCCTCGCTGTCTCAAATATGGGGTCACACGCAATTATGTCTTGGGACTTGAAGTAGCTCTTGCCAATGGAACTCTCGTACGCGTAGGAGGGCGTACGCATAAAAACAAAACAGGCTTTGACCTCGTTGGTATCTTTGTTGGATCAGAGGGATTGCTCGGTGTCATCACAGAAATCACCTTACGTCTTCTTCCGCTACCACCAGCATATGCGACCCTTTCTGCAGGATTTAAGAACATGCAAGAGGCAGCAGAAGCCGTTCAAGCTATCTTTGCGGCAGGCTTTCTCCCTTCTGCGATGGAAGTAGCCGATTGTTTTACCCTCGAGGCAGCACGTCGTAATCTACGCAATGTGCCTCTTTTTGAGATTCCTCCTGGGAATGCTCATCTCCTCATTGAAATAGATGGTCAAGAAGCAAGTGTTCTGGGTGAAATACGTGCTCTAGAAAAATTGTTATTCAAGAAGCATGCTCTTAAAACCCACTATGCAACCACACCTAATAGCTGTGACCAAATGTGGAATCTACGACGCTCTTTTTCCATGGCACTACGTGCAACAGGACTCATCAAATTGAACGAAGATATCGTCGTGCCACGCAGCCGTCTTTGCGATCTCTTTGAATTTACCGAGCACTTACAAAAAGAGAGCGGCTTTCAAATCGCCTGTTTTGGACATGCTGGGGATGGTAATATCCATGTCAACATCATGGTTTCAAAAGCGGAATACAAAGAAGAGCAGGAAAAAATCAGCCTCCTTCTTAAAACGATTTTTCTTCAAGTTCTCAAGTGGAATGGAAGCATTACGGGAGAACATGGTATTGGCTTAGCAAAGCTTCCCTGGTGGAATGAGGCGACTTCTCCCGCAATTCGTGATCTACACAGCAGGCTCAAATTAGCCCTCGATCCTGATGATATTCTCAATCCCGGTAAATTTGTAGAGCTCCCAACGGCAAAGTCAAAGGCAACATAGAGTCCTTTAAAGAAATCCTATCAGGCCTAACCCCAATGCGTGTAAGGAAATCAGAATTTAATATTGGAATAATATAGAATATATTGTGGTAGTAATGGTTGCAAATTGAGATAAGAACAAGGATGAAAATCAATCAACCTTGTAGCAGCGCAT
>Ga0214923_10001587_pt1 | contig 32095 bp, 23 predicted proteins | sample LL1510_MetaG_FD_177993 | JGI IMG/M metagenome (GOLD analysis project Ga0214923, IMG submission 177993) | Freshwater microbial communities from Lake Lanier, Atlanta, Georgia, United States - LL-1510 | ecosystem: Environmental > Aquatic > Freshwater > Lake | place: USA: Georgia | collected...
AGGTACAACCGCAGGTACAACCGCAGGTACAACCGCAGGTACAACCACATGTACAAGTAGAACCACAAGTACAACCGCAGGTACAAGTACAGTCTCTTCATTTAACTAGCGAAGTATTAGCAGAAAAGCCAAAGAAATCAAAGAGCAAAAAGAAAGAAGAGAAAGTATTAGAGGAAACACTAGTTCCTGCTACAACTACACAAAATACAGATGTTAATCCAGATATCGAGCCAAAAAAACAAGGAAGTAGTAAAAGTAATAAAAATAAGAAGGAATCTAAGAAAGAAATTGAAAATACTTTAATTAATGATTCTCCAAAGTCAGAAGAAGAAGAGAAACAGGAAGATACATCAGAAACTTTACATATAAAGCGAAAAAAGATTCCAAAGCAAATTAAAACATTAGTCTGGAATGAATATATTGGCCCAGATATTACGAGTAATAAATGTATGTGTTGTATGAAAGAAAAAATAGAAATGAGAAATTTCCATTGTGGGCATGTAATTGCTGAGAGTAAAGGCGGAGACTTAACTATTAAAAATTTACGACCAATTTGTGCACCTTGTAATTTGGCTATGGGAACAATGTCAATGAATGAATTCACAAAGACATATTTTGGAAGGGAAGTCTAAAACTTAAACCCTGCCAATTCCATAATGAAGCGACCAACCTTGTTCTCCCCCTCAATAATTCCTGTTGTAAGTGAGCGTGTTCCCCCCAGCTCGGATGCAACCGCAGCAATTTTTGTACTATATAAGAGGTATTTACCGAGTGCACGTGCCGCTTCCACGCCCGCATGAAAGCGTTTGTCGTGATCCCAGCGGTATTGTAGTGCATCCATAAGAACCTTATCCTTAATGGGAATCCACTTAACATCATCAAATGATACACGGTACTGATTCAAATAAGTCTTTGTCATTTTCTTGCGTACATCATTCGCTTCTTCTGCAAGGAGCTCAAAATCACGGGCAGATTCGGGTTTCACGGACTCGGCTCTGCGTTTGAGTACAAAGTCCTGGTGGATGCGACCCGTTGAACTCATTAAATCCTTTGCCAAATTCGGCTTATTTGAGCCCAGTTTTAGTTTCATTCCTGCCAGGTAGTGCTCCACTGTTGGATACTTGACGGCTGGGTCATCTGGATCTGGAATAGGGAATGGTGCAGAAAGGGACATCCATCGTCCAATATTCAGATCCTTTTTACCCTTTTCGTCTTTGAGGCCAATTAGGTCTGCTTGGCGAGCATCTGTTCCAAAGCGGAAGATTTCTACTTCGCTGAATTTCTTGTCCCGTGCGGGGAGACCTGTTTCAAGTGGTTTCGTTGCATTCTCTGCATTTGCATCTGCATCGTCTGCATTCACTGCATCGACTGCACTCTCTGCATCGCTATCGACTGCATCCGCATCGGCCGCCGCCGCAGTATCCGCAGTCGCAGCAGTATCTGCAAGTGTAATCTTCGGCATAACAGGAACCGCTGTTTCTCCCTTTCGTTTAAAGATAAACCATCGATTGAGGAACGAGAAGTCTTTTACTGACTGTGGCATACTATACTTTTTACCCCCTCGCTCCGCCATTCCATAGCTGACATCAAAGGTATTTGTACTACTATTTAGTCCTAGTTCAGCCTGTTCCTTAGCATCAAGAAGCTCAAATCCAATATCGGACAGTTTCTTCTTGAGGAACTCAAACGGTACAAGATACTCCTTGTGTGTTGCACCAATACTGATAAACTCCACATCAACTGCCAACCCAATAGATTCTTCATCGGGCGTCAGTTCCTCTTTATCATAATCTTTTGTAATAGTCCAAATAGGGATATCATTCTCCTTCCCTGATTTCGAGTGCCCTTTATCCGTGGTACGCAACAAATTAAACACTTTCTGACCGTCAAAGCAACATCCGATAAAGTATCCCCCAACCTTGACGGTTTCGCTCAGATTTTTGAGAAAGCCCGCTAGCATATCGGCATTCTCAAAGAAATAGTGAAGTGCGAACATACAGGAGGCAACATCAGCCCCTGCACGAAACGAACCCGCCATAACGGTTTCAATATAGCGGGGCACAGAGCCTTCAGGTTCCGAGCGCCCGAAAATACTTCGCAGAATATCACGCTCTTCAGGATTTGCACCAGCCTCGCCGTTCACAATATTTTTTGAACTATTCCCAATAACGAAAGCCATCTTTGGAACACGATTTAGGCCGAACTCAATAACCGCTTCCAAATAGCGCTTGTACGCACCATCTACAGGGTTTGTTATATTCTCACCCGCTGTATCAATACCGACCACATATCGAGCCCGATTGAAGAGCCACTTGAATAAATCACCCGCTTTTCCACACGCTAAATCAAGGATATGCTTGTTCCCACCACGCAGAACCCGTTTCAATAGGATTTCATTCTTGATATATTTATTGTGGAAATCCTGTAGTCCTTTCACAAGAGCAATATTCTCCTGCGGGGCTTTTCGTTCATAGTACTTCTTACCGACCTCTGCGGTACCCTCACGGAATTTAATCAAATCTCTAATCTCCTCTTCGGTGGGCTCTTCTGCTCCTGAACGAATCATGGTTTCAGTTACGGGGTTGTGAATCGAATTCCAGACACTCAAGGCCGTCCCTTCATCGTTCATTGTTCCACTGTAATTCGTTGGCCCAGGTTTTGACACCGCACGCTGTAAGCGCTCCGTTTTATCATGGCGAATTCGCATAGGAACCCATCGCCACCCTGGCTCTCTTGTAGGGTCATACCGCATTTCCACCACCGACCTATCAAGAATGGGCTCTTTCGAGTCCTCGGTACTACAGTATTCCTCACCCGTTTCCGAATCGGTCTCAATATTCACATTGCATGTATTTGCCATTGTATCAGGGAAATCGATAGGATTGAAGAGGGACGGCTTATATTTCCCCGTAATACCCTTTTCTTTGGGGATTTCCTGTTGAAGAAGAATAGTTGCACGGGGATTATCAAAAGCGGGCTCCTTGTCACTGCCGACATATAATCGCATTGTTTTGAATTGGACGGTGTTTTCACTACTGGGATGAATCGTCGTTGTAATTTTATCAACCGTGGGCATGGAGGGATCCCGTTCAAAGTTGATGAGGAAATCAACGGTATTATCTTTGGCGGGTTTCCATTTGAATTGCTGATTCCACCGAACACCTGCTCTATCAGGGATGGGCTGTGTATTGCTCGTGAGAATGAGGCCATCTGTGTAATAAATGCGGGTGGAATCAAGCACCGTTGCACAGCATCTAAAGATAGATGTATTCCCCGCTGTTGCGAATTCAAAGCGTTTGAGGGCAATAATCAAGCGATTGCTTTCTGTTACACCTGATGCAATAACATCTACGTCCTCTCGCCAGTCCTCGTACCATTTGCGCATAGCATTGTATCGACAATCGCATTCTTTATCAAGGATTTCATCCTTGAATAGAATGAAGGGTTTGCCTGATACATTCTTGTTATCATAGTAATACACGTCAAAGATTAGATAGTGATTGATTGAGTTCCCGTGTTTGGACAGAGTGACCCATTCACCATCTACAAGGCTCTCTGCGCACTTTTTTGATTTTAGTCCAGTGCGATATATTTTCATACTCATGTCGATTAGGAATAGTTCGCCCTCTTTGTTGACATATCCCATTGCCCGAAGACCATCAGCCTTATCCGTGACATTGAATCCTGCACGAATATTGGGGATGGATTCATCCACTTCTTCGCTCATATTTTTGACCTCGAGTGTTACGGGGTTCACACCACGGAATCGTTCCGCACCGACCATTTTCTGGTACTCGGTGCGTACCTTATTCGCAATCGAATTGCGAATGAGAAGCGAATTCTTCTGAATCGCTCGTTGGACTTCACCGACACCTGCAATCAGTGATTTGAGTGCTTTCTCAGGAGTATCCGTGTACTCAGTATCGTGTAAAAGTTCGACCTCTACTTCATAACGTGGGAGCTCTTTCAGGATATTCTTCTGAAGAAAGCTAGTTACCCATTGAAACTCAGAACGGCCTGGCAGACTGGGTGTCTGGCGCACCATTGACATATCAATGCGAATACCTTTGCCTCGGAAGCTCCAACGACGAATCAGTCGGAAGGCCTTCTTTTGCCTCTCCCAGTTTGTAAGGAGAGCGACCACTCGTGGGTCATCATTACTTAATTCTTCTTCACGGCGAATCTTAAATCGAATATCGTACTCTTTGAGGTCAACATTACTATCGGGAAATGCCCGATCTTTGAACATAGCCGTAAAGGCTTTGCCCTGTAATGTATCATCTTTACAATATGATTGAAGGACGCCAAGGCCTTGAAGAGATAAACGAATATGACTTGGGTTCAGAACACTTAACCGGTCATCTTGAGGAATCACTTCAAAGCCTTTATTGCGAAGACGCTGGGCAATCTGGAGAAATGTGGTTGAATCCACTATTCCTCCTACCCCGAATGTTGTTTCTAGTTCTAGTTTTTTGTCTTTGTACCAGTCTTGGATGAACTTGTTTATACCCCGAAAGTCTTCTGTGGAGAGATCCATTGGCGCAAATCTAATATATATGTGTATAATTTACCTTAGGCTTTCATTCATCGGTCAATTTTATATGATTCTAACAAATTAGAATGGATACAAAAAATCTGTCCCGTAAAAATGTATATAAATACGGTGTATTACAGTGGCATAGTGGATTTGTCCTCGGTATAGGGGTTGGTATATTATCTACTGTTATAATACAGGCTATTCTTGCACAAATTCTAATGAAAGCCTAAAGCTACATAGGAATTGTAGGATTAAATGGAAGATGCATATATTAGTTCTCTGGTAGATAAATATGCGTCTCAGCAATGGTGTGATGGATTCTATCTAGGCCTTACTTTAGGTATTTGTATGGGGGCGGTCGGCACAATGGTTTTAACTCTTATTCTGGGACACAAGTAAAGAAGTTTGAGTGAGCCTCGTTATCCGCACCACCCTGTAAAGAGCTGAATTGTTTTTGCACGACCTAAGCGTATGGCAAGTACTTCTTTTGTTAGTTTTTTATCTGTTATCTGCCAAGTAGGAAGTGCTGAAAGTTGTTCAACAAGTTCAGTTTTAGTGCCATCCATTTCAGGCCACTGGACAATCCACCCTGTTTGTTCTACTGTCGTAAGCCATGTAGGGATTGTGGAACGAATATCCCGTGCGGTGTCCTCGGATGGAATCGCAATCCATCGTGAGCGATAATCGGCAATCCAAATGGGGTTCTCCCGTTTCCACATTGTAGGGTCGGATGAGAATATAATTTCGCTTTTAATTGCATTTGTTGCATTTGTTGCAGTCGTTGCAGTCGTTGCAGTCGTTGCAGTCGTCGCACCCTCTTCAATATTTTCCTGAATTGCCTCTTTCATAAGAATAAAGTGAATGTTTCGCAAATGTGAGATTCCATGGAATAGAGTGAGATAATCCTTTTCTTCAATGGTTGTATTATTATAACAAGCACCAATAAGATCATGAACTTTTTTGCGTTTGCGACTGAGTTCCGAATTCTTCATAGTCTCCGTTTCCTCTTGTAGTTTTGTGGCAAGATCAATGATTTGTTGTAGCCTAGCATTTTTAGGAGAGAGTGCATAGCAATTTGGATCTTGGATACAAGTCATGAGACTTAGAATTCCCGTTGGATTGAGTGTAACTGCTCTATATCCTTTTAGTCCTAGTGTGTCTAGACTAGTATCTTGTTGTGATTTAGATGGTAGAACCTCAATAGAATCCAGAGTTCGGGTTCTATTGGGATTTTTCTCGGAGTAGTCAAGAAGCTCTTTGTAGCTGACATTCTGATATTGTTTGTGAGGAGTCGTCATTTTAAATATAAACTGTCTTAATTATTTAAGTTCTTGGTGTCAATTTTACTATTTGTACTAGAAGATGTTATATCATCTTCATTTAAATAGTGTTCATTCTGAATACGAATAGTTTCAAGCTCTTTTAATCTACACTCGTGTTCCTGTCGTGTCTTCAAACAGAAATTGATATACTCATGAATATTTTGAATTGCCTCATCGGATATTGATGATAAATCAAAAAATATACCGTTGGAGTTTTCAGTATAGTTCTCTTTTGTTTTCTTTATTAATCGAAACACTTCCTCTTGTTCGGGTTTAACCAGCATTTTAATATTTTCAAATAGTCTTTTACGGTCTTCGTAAGAAGTCATCTCTAATTCCGTATAGATATCGATATTATATATTGTACGCATTTTTATTATTCTTGAAGGGCTTCATTGTCTTCTGCTTCCTCTGCTTCGGACTCCTCTGCTTCGGACTCGTCTGCTTCCTCTGCTTCCTCTTCCTCTTCCTTATCCTCTTCTTCACCCTCTGCACTCTCTGCACTCTCTGCGCTCTCTGCACTCTCTGCGCTCTCTGCACTCTCTGCGCTCTCTGCACTCTCTGCGCTCTCTGCGCCTACAGCACCTACAGCACCCACTGCAATCGCTTGTTCTACTTTTCCAGTTCCAGTATTTGCACCAGTCTCAGAATGTACCGACACAAATATACCACTTGCAAGGATATAGGGGTCATTAATTTGGAACTTAGACCGCTTCAGTTCGACTTCAATCGTATCTCCCACATCAACAGAATCATACTCCATGTTTCCAATGTGCAAATCCCGAGGAACTTGAATTCGAATTGCTTTGCGGTAATCAACATAGAGTCCCATTTTGTTCTTTCGAATAACTTCACCAATAACCCGAATACTATCAGCAGGATATACAACCGTTCCCTCCAGCTTTACATAATACACTGCATCGCCTGTAAAACGCCCTTGTTCAAAATATCCCATTGAACGGGAAATGAGTTTCACAGAGCCGGGAAGAACAAAACCTTGTTCTGAGCATTTATTCTCCATAAGATTCTTGGACTTGGCAAATAGCAGGTCTTCAATAGAATTAGTTTTCACTTTATTAAAGTCCGAAGGCGTAAGATTAATCTTCTTCTCAAAGAAAGCGGTGGTTTCCATTCTTGTATTACTATTACTAATATTAGTTTAAGCTTTCTATTCAAATTTATTGCACTCTGCACTCCATTACCGCTTTCTGAAGAGTCCCCTATGTCCTGTGTAAAATGCAGAAACAGGTCGGAAAAACCATCGCTTTCCTAGAACCTTGTCCGCATCCATATACCGAATAAGAAAGTCCATTAGAGTACATGCCCGTGTTGAATTCTTTATTCTGCGAGACCCAACAATAACTCCACGATTTAGATCAAAATCGGACTTTCCAGCCGATTTAAGAATATCACCAATCATAACGAGATTCGCAATATGTCCCGTCATATTCGATACATTTCCGCACTCTTTTCCTCGTCCGACTTTGGTTGTCGATTCACTAGGCGGTTCTCCCGTTTTAAATACAATATCACCGTTTTTGGGGACAATAAACCCATATAGTTCACCCGTTGTTTTCTTATTTATTTTAAATGCCTGTATTGGTTCTGTCTTTGTTCGTCCGATTTCGTCCACAACCGCTTTTACACATCCAACACCACCCTCGCACATGTATTCAACTTCACCATTTTTAGGATTTAAAAATCTATTGACGAGGATTCTACCCAGCATGAATCGATTTTCTTGAATACACTCAAGCACATTCAAATCCGTGGAATATACCAGGAATTTCTTCTCCTCAAGTGTCAGCCATTCATCCCAAAAATAGAATATGAGCGCTTTTCGAAATGCGTCCATATTCTTTTGTGGCGATGCCTGAACCGATTTATGAAACCACTCAACCATTTCGATGATTTGTCGATATTTCTCAGTAACTTCCACATCATCCCCCGAAATCTCAGATATTCTTTGGTCAATTTCTACGGGGGGTGTAATATATCGCTCTGATCGTGATAGGTGTTCTACCCAGTCATCAATTGCAGTCCATATTCCCTCGATTGTCTCAATTGTATCTACCTTATCACTCGCTGATTCATCCGTTATTTCAGGCATCTCATATTGAACTGGAGCGAATAAATCCCGCTTAATAGGAAATTTGGCAACACGGATTGCCAGAGGAATTGTCAAATCTGCATACACATTCGGCTGAAATATATAATATCCATTACAATACCGAATATATCCTTTGAGGCCATTGTGAGATACTTGAAAGTTCTTATTATCAATTACATCTGTAAGCAAATCAACCGTTGCCAACCGAGGAATATCCGAAAACAAGTTCCAAAGATCTTCCGATTGATAGAAGGCCTGTTCATCAAATAATGAACGAAGACGCTCTTTCATTTTATTCACTCGCCACCGAGCAGAGAATTCATCATATGTGGAATCATCGAGTGTCAAGTCTTTGATATTAATTTTGGGTTTGCATTCATATTCACAGGTCTCAATCCAGTCGCATACTGCTGTAAATGGCATATCATTAATATCTACATCCCGTCGTTCTTTGCCCTGTGCATCAATTTCGACCACAGGATCTTGACCACGAATAATAATTGCATTTTTGTTTAAATTACAGTCCACTGCAGATTGTTTCATCTCCCGTGTAACCCGACCAACAAGAACGGCTTTTTTGAAACCAATGCGATAACTGTACAAATCAGCGGTTTCCTTTATGGTTGCGCCCTCACCTGGCAGTTGTGCAGCGTATAAATATACAGTGTTATTGCGTTTTTCTTTAGGGAGTGCACAATGCGACAGAAAGCGAATAGCTCGACCCAGAATCTGCTCGGTGCGATTCAAGTGAAACCAGGAGTCAATTACATGCGTCTCCCGCACAAAGCGTAAATCCACACCCTCGCCTGCAATCTGTGACCCAATAATTATTTTCATTTTCCCTCCATCTGAATTATCGAACTCCCTCTGTGCCCGAATCGTTTGTTCATTGCGGGGTGAAATCGCTATATCACCTGTTAGGATTCCATAGTATGCGGGTGTAAACTGGTGATTGGAGCTACCGTGCTCCTTCTCCTTTCTGGGACATAGTGCACACTGTTTCCCGCCAGGTGCCTGGATGCCATTTGCGAGTAGTCCCGTTTTACGACCATATGCACTGTAGCCGTTTGCCTCAAGAGCGAGTGCGAGGGGTAATGCACCCGCTCCAACAAAACGGGTATAGGCAAAGATACACCCTTCTGCTGATCGAATGCGGTTGATGAGGAACTGGAACTTTGGACTATACTGGGCTAATTCACCGACAGCGAGCCATTTTGCATCACTCTTCGCTCTGTAGCGCACTTCGCCGCCTGTACTCTCCCGTGTAAAGACCTGTAGAAGCCCATTCACATCGGTTCGTTCTCGGAATGCTTCAATCGTATCGCCCTCTGTGTCTGCAGTTGCTGGAACAATGAAATTTCCTGCGTGTACCAGTTTCTCAAGCATAATCGGATTAAGACCCCGTCCTGGAGGTAGGGCATTCATGAAGGCAACGGTTGCTTTAAGTACATCGCCTCCTAGTGTAATTGGCACAAGTGGTAAACGTTCATAGTATGTCAGATCGGCGCCTGGAATCGGGGCACCCCGAGGATTCAAGGAGGGGTACGAGGTAAGAATGGGTGCGTTCTCGGGGAATAATCGTACAGGGAATGAAATGGGATTTTCGCCCCGCATAAAGCTGACATAGCGCTGGGATATGTAGGATAGTTTCTTTTTACCACCATCCGTTATTCCACCGTCTTTATTAAATATATCGGCTTCTGTGATTGTTGCCTGTTTATCATTTAATAGTAATAGATTTAGCATAAAGATAATTTCTTTGTATGTATTGTACATTGGTGTAGCAGTAAGAGCACAGAACTTCATACCCTCGGAATACTGGAGAACATCCCGTAGATATGGTGTTAGAATCTTTCCACCGACTGCATCACCCTTTTCGGCTTTTCCTCCCGTATATGCCGTGTCCTCTTCATCCGTTTCATCCACTATATCTCTTAAATTGTGGGCTTCATCAATAACAAGTAGTTTCCCGCTGAATTTGGCTCGTATGTACTTCTTTTTGAGCTCCTGTTTTAGCTCTTCGGATGCAGATGTAGGAATTCCTTTCAGTGTATCCCGTATGAAATTAGCGAATGAGATATAGCCGAAAACCTTATAGCGTCTGCGAATGAGTTTATTGACGACTCGGTCTATTTTTGCGGGATCCCGTTCGTAAAGTGTATTTGTTAACCGCATATATGTTACACCAGTACATTGTGAGGCCGAATTTGGTTCTGTGCCTTCACCGATAATAACTTTGGATATATCAAAAATTGTGCGGAAGAAGCCTTGCTGGATTGTGGGTGGTGCTACAAGAAACACTTCATTGCGGGGATATGACTCAAGCCAGCCTTCAATAATCTGAACTCCAGCACAGGTCTTACCAACGCCGACTCCGTGAAATAGGAGGGCTGACATGTAGGGTGTTTTGGGAGACATAAAATTTGCTACAAATCGTTGAACTGGAGTTACTTCGAAAGTAGTATTATCCTCACAGGGATCGGTACGGGGCTTCCAAGTTGATTGTAAGGATTCGGCAAATTCTCTCTTTGCGAGTAGTTTTTGGAGGAACTCAGGGTCTCGGACATCAGGATAGGCTCCTGTTTCTAATTCCCAGCGGGTGAGAGATGCGGATGGAAAAAGGTCTCGTCGTTGTAGTTCTTCAAGTATTCGATCCCGTTCTGTGAAATCAACGGTTGTATTCCAGAGTTCTTCAAGCTCTTCATTGGTCATGGATTCGAATATGGTATTTTGAGGTGATTCATTTTCGGTTACTGCAGGTGATTCATTTTCGCTTGTTGCAAGCGATTCATTTGCAGTTGTTGCAAGCGATTCATTTACAGTTGTTGCAGGTGATTCATTTCCGCTTGCTGCGGGTGATTCATTTACAGTTGTTGCGGGCGATTCATTTTTAGTTGTTGCGGTTGTTGCTGTTGCTGTAGGCGATTCATTTTCGGTTACTGCAGGCGATTCATTTTCGGTTGCTGCAGGTGATTCATTTTCGCTTGTTGCGGGTGATTCATTTGCAGTTGTTGCAGACGATTCATTTACAGTTGCTGTGGGTGATTCATTTGCAGTTGCTGCGGGTGATTCATTTGCAGTTGCTGCGGGTGATTCATTTGCAACTTCTGCAACGGGTGCCTCTCCTGATTTAGGAATTACCTCAAGCTCATTTTGAGACATCTGCTATTTATAGAGTACAATATTTCAGTACTATGTACTCACTTAAATGCATCCGCAAAATCAACGGTACCCGCCTGAGCGTCTTAACGGTACCCGCCTGAGCGTCTTAACAGTACCCGCCTGAGTGTCTTAACGGTACCCGCCTGAGCGTATAGCTTGATTTTGCATCCGCAAAATCAACGGTACCGCATCATTTCATTTGTCTGTACAGGATGAAAGTTCCTCATAATTTTACCAGCTTTCAGCAATATTTCCCGTTTCTCGACATTATCCGGACGAATCTTGGAAATGGCCTCATCTAATGAACACCATTGAATGCCTCCAATCTCCTTGGACATCATCGGGTGTTCCAAATTCATTTTAACTTCTACATCTTTGTTGCAAACAGCAATGTAGTATTTATGGCAATAATGCACATGATTCGAACCAAAAAATGTCTCTGAAATAGGAGCTGTATTTTGAATTACAGTAAAATCACTACGCTTTAGAGCAGTTTCCTCCTGAAATTCCCGTATAGCACAATTAATATCTGATTCGTATGGATTCCTACGACCCTTGGGAAATCCCCATTCGGGTTCAATCCATCTGCTGGGATTCTCATGAAGAAGTTGAGTTAATTTTGGTTTTATTTGAATAAATTTCTTTGCAGAGGAATCATAATCATTTTTGTGAGTCTTAGAGGCTTTGACAATTGAATTCTCGATATTTTCACCCCATACTCCACACCATAGTTCTTCAAAGGTTTTTATGAGGAGTAATGCCTGTTCTGTCTGTGTCATACCATTTATTAAGCGAACAATGTAATCCTCATCCGCAGGATTGTATTTACCCCGAATAAACTCAATGAATGATAGTGAATCTTTTCGCTGAATCAAAAGATATTGAATATTATCACTACCATTATTAATTTGAACTGATTTTGAAAAGAGGGACTTTGAGTGTTTGTCTTGTAGATACCGAATTGCTATGAGTCCATAACTTGTAACTGGTGATAAGCAATGGCGAAAGATATGGCCTGAAAGGCCACAATTTGTACAGTGTGATAGACGACCATTACTGTTACTGTTATTATTGTTACTGCTATTATTGTTAGTATTATTGTTAGTATTACTGGTATTAGTAGTACTGCTATTTGTTACATTCATTTTTGAATATAATTCTTTAACTATACATAATTGGTGCTTTTTAGACTGTTGAATCTATTCTTGGATTTTGCACTTTTTTTTGCACTTTTTTAAAAAAGTGCATTAGTAATGCAGTTCCCTCCGAATGTATGGGGTCCTTTTTTCTGGCATACAATTCATATTGTTGCATTAGGCTATCCGAAAAATCCAACATATACTGATAAAAAATGTGCAAAGGAGTTTTATGAATCATTGGCACATTTAATTCCATGCTCTATATGCCGTCAGCATTACAAGGAGAATCTCGATAAAAACCCACTAACGCCTTATCTAGATTCCCGCAAGGACTTATTAAAATGGACAATTGATATCCATAATACGGTAAATAAAATGCTTGGAAAACCAGAATGGTTAGAATCTGATATTGTAAAGTACTATGAACGTCTCGGACAACGAAACCGTTCTCCAGTTTGGACAAAGGAGGATATGAATGAAGTGGATTATCGTTCATTTGTACGGGGATTTCTTACGGGTACGGTAGTACTTGGAGGAGTCGGTGGTGTTATTTGGGCTATTAGCCGATTATAAATGAATTTATTTACATACTCTTAGATATCTCTTCAAGGGTATAAATTAACAAATTAGAAAATGGTACAGAACGATAGAATGAGTACGTTCACTCCTGCAAGTATTGGACAATACCTAACTGGAATGGCTACTGCACAACCAAATACATCGAAACCTGTCCAATTCTTTAATAAAACACCGACTGTAAACAAGACAAATATTCAACCTAGTTCAATCTACAGAATTATAGCCTATATTCTGGCCATAATTATTGTAATACTAATTATATTGATATTTATTCATTTCTTTATTACACCAATCTTTCGATTACGTCCTGGTACTTCCGGTATAATACCTATCCCAGGATATGATGATGGTTCACTATTTTGGAATACAACAAGTGCAGGAACTATCGAGAATAGTAGTTTGGGGACAATCAGTAATTTATCCTTTGGATACACAATGAATCTTGATATGTTTATTCAAAATCCATTGCAATTTGCCACACGTCCAAGGCTCCTTTTTAGTCGGGGTGCAACAATGCGTCAAACACCGACAGGATCAACACTAATAGGCCTTATGTCTACTTATAATTTAGCAATTGCATTACAACCTGATACAAATGACCTTATAGTATCTGTTTTGGATAGTAATACTCATCAACAGGATGTTATTATACGAAATGCACCTGTCCAACAGCCATTTCGTATTGGAATTGTTGTAATGCAACAAGCACTTGAAGTATATTTAAATGGTGAACTTGTGGGAACACGAGTATTCCCTGCAGTTCCTGCAAGTGTAACGGGCAATATTATGATAGCTTCTGGACAAGAGGCAACTATCGCTATTCTTAAAAATCTCAAGATTTGGCCAAGAATTTTAACAACATCCGAAATTCGGTATGCTACCCCTGCACTGCCTTCTGCATCTGCATTTGGAGCATCTCCGATGACATCATCTTCATCGTGTGCTGCTAGCTCTCTTTCAGCGGCTGCATCCGCAGCTGGAAATGCTGTAGGACTGGCGCAGGCAGGTGATGTACTTGATTATGCATCCCGAATGATGACTCCAACATCTATAGTAGGTCCATCATCCTAGTAGATCTCAGCCTATGCTTATAATAAATAATGGAATATAATGTTAGGGATGCTTATAGCAAATATAATATTTGGTATAATATTATTACTTGTTACTATTTACATTGTAGTATATTATATATATCAAGGCCCAGGAAATATGGATATATTACAAAAGATGACTCGACTCAATGAAAAGATTGATATATATAATGCTGATGTAACTCAGAAAAATATTCTCGCATCATCAGGTTCAACTGTAATGGGATTCTTTAATATACAAGATGGCAACAGGACATTAAATTATTCACAGAATTTTACACCGATTCTACAAGTTGAAAATAATTGGTTTTTGGAAATAGCATCGACAAACACGAGTCCAAATACAAATTCAGCACAACTACGAGTATATACAAATAGTGGAACCTTCAAATACGAAATTATACCACTACCTCCGATACCGAAGCAGAAATGGGTTTTCATAGCAATTCTACGGGATGGCCGCAGATTTGATATTATTTATGACAATAAGATTGTAGCATCAGATCGATTGGAATACTATCCGGTTGTAATTAGTAGCCCTCTGGCAATTGGCAATACAGGCCTAAATGGTTCCGTTATTCACATTATCATTAATAGTACCCGTCTCAGCCCAAATGTAGTAGAAAGTACCCGTATTCGATATGTGGATACAAATAATAAGGTACTTGAGGCAAATCAGATTGATATCAGTCTTCCAGGATTAAATCTATTTGCACAATGTCCCCCCGGATTACCATGTAATCCTATAACAAAACCACCTGATAATAATCTCCTTCAATGGAAAACACCTTATGCCTAATAAATCCCTCAATGGAATATCCTTGTATTTGTCAGAATAATGCAAGCGGCAAACAATTCATCTCCAGTATCAAGACTAATTCCGGTTCTCATTGTTGTTGCAGGTCTAATTGGTTTATATTATTTATATCGATATCTATTTGGGTATTCATACGGAAGTAGTTATACACTAATATCTAAATCTCAACCAACTTCTAATAGTATTGCAGCAATTGCCTCTTCAAACCTACCAGTTCTATATGAAGGCGGAGAATTTACATTTTCTACATGGATTTATGTAAATAGCTGGAACAATCAGTACAATAAACCAATTTTAAGAATTGGTGGTACATCTTTTGATACTATTCGGGTTTATCTAGGTGCACAGTCTCCGACATTAAATGTAAATTTTACAACTAATACCAGTAACCCTGCACAATATGTATCTAGTTGTATGGCACCTGCCGCAAAGCTATCAAATACTAATGGTAATAACGAAGGAGAGTTGAAGCATACATTTGGTGATATAGTAACATCCGTCACGTCCCCTTGTACTTTACCTCAAATAGACCTACAAAGATGGGTACATATAACCGTAGCTGTAAATGGAAAAACAGTTGATGTATATCTGGATGGTAAATTATCGCAATCTACGGTTTTACCTAACTTTTATAAGGTGGATGGAGGATATAATGCATACCTACTGAACAAGGGCATTGAATCAGTTGCATCACAAAATCTTGGAGTGATCGGACAAATCTCTACGACAATGATGTATGATTACGCACAAAATCCCGAACAAGTCTATAAAGCCTATATGGCTGGACCAGAGCCAGTAACAGGTATTTGGCAGTGGATAACTTCTACATTTGCTCCAAATGTCAGTATTTCAATTACAACTACTCGTTAATAGAGCCAGAATAATAGAGCCCGAATAATAGAGCCAGAATAATACAAATTAATAATACAAATTAATAATACAAATTAATAAAAGGAAATAGATGGAGAACAACCGACGAAATCAGCAAACAAATTCCGGTATTATTCCACAGGTATTATTTGGATTAGCTCTTGTTGTTGCATTGTATCTTGCATTACTATTTGTCCAAATAATGTACACATACATTAATAGACTATCTCTCAATAGAACTATTCTTTTAGCAGATACTTATAATATACAAGATAAAACAATTACAATTTCCCAAAATCCAAATGTACAGGGCTCCATACCAATAAGTCTATCTAATAATGAACCGAGTGGTATTGAATTTACATACTCATTTTACTTAAATGTCAGTCCAACTTCATTCAATTCTGCAAATACTACAGCTGGCCTACTCCATATATTTCACAAAGGATACCCATCCCAATTCCCATTATTATCACCCGGCGTTTATATGCATTCTAATACGAATAAACTCCGTATTTACATGAATACCTATAAGACATGGAATAATTATGTAGATATAGAAAATATTCCTATTGGTAAATGGGTTCATATAGCACTTGTCTGTGAAAATGATGCACTCCTCGTTTTTATAAATGGAAATATCGCAAATAAAATGTCCTTTAACGGATATGTTCCCTATCAAAACTATGAGGATATCATTTGTTTCAGTCAGCGTATTGTATCTTTAAATCATTCAACAGTGCCCTCTGTTGATGATTCAACTGCAGTCCCATCAGGATTTATCGTAAATGGTGCGGCATCAGGGCAGCTCAGTCGCTTAACCTATTTTAGCTACGCACTATGCTATGCGGAGATTCAGCAGTTAATGAATAAAGGCCCATCCTCTAAATTAGCATCAACTCAGACAACTGGAAACATGCCACCATATCTAGATGATACATGGTGGAACCAAGGATACTAGATTTTCCTATATAATAAGTAGATGGCATCAAGTGCTGCAACAAGAACACTACTGAATAAGCCAAAAAAGTCTGACTGGTGCGCACAATGTACTGTAACCATAATATAACCAATTATATTATGGTTCTAGTATTCATTGATTTAGGTGTCTAAAGGGCATATATATTAACTTAAACAAAACTAGCAATGCCAGGAGGTGGTCTTTACGCACTTGTAGCCTACGGAGCGCAGAATGTACTTCTAAGTGGAAATCCCGATTTCACCTACTTTTACAAGGGCTATAAGAAATATGCACATTTTGCCGAGGAATCCGTAACATTCTCAATGGATGGCCCACAGGACTTATCGTATGACCAACCTATTCAAGTGCGACTCAAAATTCAGCGGATTGCGGATCTTGTCAGGGATTTATACTTTGTATTTGATTTACCTGATATATACTGTAAATGGATTGACTTGAATAATCCACCTGTTCCAAATAGGCAATCCCAATACAACTTTGCATGGGTGAATTACATTGGTTGCCAAATTATTCAGAGTGTTGGATTTTATATTGCTGGTCAAAAGATTCAGGAATTTGACAGTACCTACTTAATAACAAAAGCGCAATGCGATTTGGACACTCGCTCATTTCAGAAATGGTCTAGACTTGTAGGGAATATTCCAGATTTATATGATCCTGCAAATGGTCTATATGGCGGTGGCTCAACATCCACAGGATATCCTCTCGTGTATAATAATAACGGGTATAACGAATCAACGACAACACCTGCAAACGCAAATCGCCCTTCGATTGCGGGGAGAACCCTGCAAGTCCCGCTACCATTTTGGTTTTCGGAATCTACATTTGAATCACTTCCATTAGTATCCCTGCAATACCAGGAGTGCGAGATTCAGATTACATTGAGACCGATTAATCAATTATACAGGGTTCTCGATATAAATGGATATCAGGTTGCCCCAGGATATCAATTTGGTGGTGCTCCAATTACCCTACAGCCTCAAAATGTCTATTATACTTCCGTTGGAAGTATATCCGATGTCGCAATCAATAATTTTTTAACGGATATTGGTACACCAAATCCCCTCATAAATACCTGGCCACTGAATCCGAGGATTGAAATGACCTACATTTATTTAACGGATGAAGAGAGAAACCAATTCTCCTCGTCGCCTCTTCAATATTTGGTGAGACAAGTAACACCCTATATATTTCAGTCGCTGACATCAAGACAAATTGTAGAATTGGATACACATAATCCAATTGAGCGCTTAATCGTTGTACCAATGCGAACGGATTCACTTCAATACAGGAATCAGTCAAATAATTTCACGAATTGGCTGGATCCTAGACAGCCTCCCTTTATTCCGTCAGGAACATCTATTTCATCTGGATTGCCTATTACATCTGGATGGCCACCAAATGTAAACCTCACATCTGCAACCGGTGTTCAAGTCCTCAATGGTCAACGTTCGATTATGCGGACACTCGCTGTTCTAGGTGATGGTAATCCGCTGCAGGAACAGAAATCATTTGAGTACTTTACACAAGTAGTTCCGTGGAAGTATTTGACAGGTACACCTGATCCTGAGATATTAGTGTATCCATTTGGTCTTCATTCGCCAACTACACAACCTGATGGAACATTGAATAGTAGTCGTATTAAACTGTTTCAGATGGATTTGGACGTCTTTCCATTGCCTGCAAATAGCTTCTATCAGTATAATATAACGGTATATGTGGAGAATTTGAATTGGGTAAATATTGCAGGTGGTACAGGTGGGCTCAAATATGCACTGTAATTTGGGGGATATTTATCATCTAATAAATTCCACTGTGGTCTTAGAATGGCAACTTCTTTATTTACAAATCTGACAAATAAAGTCTGGTATAATGTTCAAAATGCAGTAACAGATCCGAAAGCAAACGCTTTTGCAGAGCAACAAAAACAAATTGCTGAAGAACAGAAACAAAAAAAGGAGCAAAAAGCAAAAGAGGAAGCAGATGCAAAAGCTACGGAAGAGTATGGTGATCCTAATACATTCAGTGCTAAACGAATTTTTGCAAAGGTTGGATCACAGACCTGGTATATTTTGAAGCAAGTAATCAATCCTTTTTTTGCGCTTATGATTGCAATGATTATTGCAAATGATATGATTGTGTATTCTGTGCCTATTCGGATTATTTTCTTTATTTTTACATTTCTATTATGCTATACTCTACCATTTATTACAATTTTAATAGGTATATTTTACTTATTAAAAGGAGGATATAGTTATTTTGTTAATAATATGTCAAATGGTCCCAAACAATATATAATGCCAAGAATATTTACTTTATTACCTATAACAACCCATCAGCCTACAACGGCTTTAGGGGCTTTTTTCCTTTATCCATTTACCTATCCTAAATCAGAAATTGGCCGACAGCATTTACCTAAAATCAAGGACAACTACTGGGATACATTAGTGAAATCATTTAAGGGGTTTGATGCAGTGCAAAATATGGCACCGTTTACGGAAGCGATAGAGAAAGCGAAAGAGAGTGTTGAATATGTACTTAGTGCACAGCCAAAGGTATTGCCTCCACCAGAGGCAACACCAAAGGCAACAGAAACAACAATACCCATAAATCAAAACCTAAACACTGAAACCCCCAAATAATTAAGATGCCAATTGAAGTGTCCGTGGTCACCCCCACATACAATCGGCGCAAATTCATTCCAAACTTGATTGAGATATATAAGAATCAGACATTCCCAAAAGACCAAATGGAGTGGATTATTGTGGACGATGGGCGACAGAAGGTAGAGGATTTATTTGAGGAGGCATCCAAAACAATCCCGAATATTCGGTATATTTACAAGGATGAGAAAATGCGGCTAGGCGAAAAACGAAACATTCTCAATAAAGAAGCCCAAGGTCAAATCATTGTTGCAATGGACGATGATGATTATTATCCACCCGAACGAGTGGAAACAGTCGTAAAAGCATTTAAGAAACATCCCAAAGTGGATTTGGTCGGATCCTCCGAAATGCTACTCTATTTTACGGATACTCGCCAAATATATTCAATGGGGTCATATGATAATAACCATGCAACAAATGGCACAATGGGATGGCGTAAAAGCTATTCAAATAGCCACAAATATGATGAGTATGTAACAATGGCCGAAGAGAAGTCATTCTTAGATAACTATAAATATCCAATGATTCAACTCGATCCGAGAAAAACAATTCTTGTTATGTGCCACAGCGACAATACTGTGGATAAGTATCAACTACGAGAGGAGCATAATAGCAGTAAGAATTCTAAATTTAAACTAACATCACTTCGTCTGGAAGACATTGTAAAAGAAGCGACAATAAGAGATTTTATTGCAACTATATAATCCTAAGCGAATCCAGACTTATAGTACCCGCCTAAAGATATGCATAATTTACTTCTTAATAAGTAAAGTGATATGGCGGATGGTTTTCTATTTGAGAAGTTGTCGGTTCTAAATGATGCATATTGTGGTACATTAGCTCCTTCAAAGACAAATACACAAACACACACACAAGTATCTGTAATTAAGACAAAATTATTTCCGCATCAGGCCACTATGGTTAATGGAATGCATTTGTATCGGGATAAAATGACAAGAGGATTCCTATTAGGAAACCAGGCAATTAATGGAAAGATTGGAATAATTGGAGACTCGCCAGGGTCAGGAAAAAGTCTAACAACATTAGCATATTTAGCATCGCATGTATCCACATTCCCCCGAATGACCAGTGAATTGACAAATAATTCATCAAAGTACTTCTTTTCACACGAAATCAATACATTGTCCGACGCATCGAGTACCAATCTCATTATTGTTCCACACAGTCTATTTGGCCAATGGAGGCACGAAATAATGCATCATACAAACTTAGAGTATGTTCCGATTGAAACAAAGCGACCCCTGCGGGGAACAGATTTAGCGCAATCAATGATTAATAGTTCATTTGTATTAACGACAAATAAATGCTATAAATTCGTGAATGATTATGCCAATACGCATGGAATTCAATGGAATAATATTTGTATAGATGAAGCATCCTCAATATATATTAATTCATCGGATCCACCCCTAAATTTCCAGTTTTTATGGCTAATAACAAATAATTGGATTCCCCTGCTGTTTAAGAATCCCTCTATATCAAAAAATAGCCTGTATTATCTAAAGGAGCGTGTAGGTCTGCATCCAGATTTGGAGCGATGGCTCCTAGACAGTGTACAATCCCATTATGAGGGAAATCTAGTATCCTCTGTATTTCTAAGGGATTATATTCCATTTTTCCATAAAAACAGGGGCTCTATCATTTTAAGGAATTCCAATGAGTATATACAGACAAGCCTACAACTACCGAGTATATCCACGGAAGTATTTCAGTGCCGTCCAAATCTCACGTTAAATTCACTAACGAGCTATTATTTAGCAAGGAACATGGAGCCGAATATAGTATCTGAGAAAATCCCAAATTTATTTCAAGCGCTTGGAATCGAATTCAAATCACTGGATGAATATCGTGCGGTACAACCCGAATCAAAGCAAAATGTTATTAAAAGGAAATCCGAGGAAAATGATTGCATTATTTGTTTTGATAAATGTGAATATCCAACAATTGTCAAATGTTGCTATAATATATTCTGTGCAAAGTGTTTATTGAAAAATACACTCTTAAATCAAAAATGCCCAACATGCAGAGAAATTTTAACCACTGGTAATATTAGTTGTCTAATCTCATTATCCGCAGAACAAAAAGTAAAGATTCGGAATAAAATAGAAATATTTCTCGATTTATTGAAATCAAATAAAACCGGCGGTAAGTTTATAGTATATTCTTCATTTGATAATATATATTATCAGTTATTCGAAGAGATTAATAAACTCGGAATTAAAGCTGAAAGGATTGAGAGTAATCATTTTTTACTGCTAAAAACAATAAAAAATTATCAGGAAGGAGAAACAAATGTTCTATTTATTTCAAATATTGAGCTAATACGGGGTGTGTCATTGGAGGCTACTTCGCATTTAGTTTTTTTCCACGAGTTGCCGGTTTACGAGTTGAAGCAGATTTTAATCCACTCAGCACAGAGGATTGGGCGGGTAAAGCCTCTGAAGATTCTACAATTAAATTCTGAGATTCCAGTTTGACACCAAGAGTATCATACAGTTTCCCTGTTTGATGCGTAGCCCATTGTGTTACACATCGAAAAGGTATGGAATTCTCATTGGAAATGCGATTCATTTCCTTCCAGGCATTGAAAAGAGCAGATTGTTTAGTTAGAACAAGAGTATATTGTAAGTCTTGGGGTTCGGGAATAGTAGTGGGTTTCTCAAATTGTTGTAAGTATATATTTGGATATTTGAGTTTCAGATTGTAGGACAGTGGTAGTAGATTCCAGCATTGATGAAAGAATGCCCAGAAGTCTGCTCGGTCACTCCATCGAATGTATTCGAGTATATCCTCATATACTTCAAACGGTGTTTTCTTCAAAAATAGAGGTAGATTTTGGTGAAATAATAGACCTGCAATATTTGCATCCTTTGTTTCAAGACTGAGTTCATCATTTTCGCTCCAATTTTCAAACAATGTAAACCAAGCGGCACGAATTGCAACGTGAATATTTTTTTCAGATAATTCTTCTTTTGCCAATACTTGTGCAGAGGATTTATCAGAATAATATAAACTCTGCGACACTTTGCGAATATCTCCTAGTTTATAAAGATCATCCGAAATATCTTTTTTGAAGAATTCAACCAATTTATCCCTTTTTGGCATATTCACATACTGAACACAGCAGTATTTTAGAAGTTGTTGCATTATACGGCCTTCCAGAATATTACAAATTAGGATTAGTGGGCAATCATTGGCAAAGTTCCGTTTTGATTTTAAATAGTCAAGTAATTCTTGAAGACCACCTTTTTCCCCCTGCGAAAGACCATCCATTTCATCGAGTAAAATCGCTCGCCCATTGGGAGTACTTGGATGAATCCATTTACTGACTCCTGTGGCTGTGAGTAATGGCATAATTGTTTGACGAAATGAAGAGCCGGTACGAGTATGACTTGCATTAAATTCTTGTACCCAGTATTTGGCTTGCTTACATACTCGGTATGCCATGGTTGTTTTCCCAACACCTGGTGAACCAATTAACAAGAATGCGGGGTGTGAACGAGTATGTAGCCATTTTATCATGGCTTGTTCAATTTCTGGATGTAGGCACGTAGTTTCCTTTTCTGGCAAACTTGTACGAACCATAATTATGATTATATAGGGTACTGTCTTTAGATATTAATTTTAGATTTATGTTCAATCTAAAAATAATATTGGATGGTTTGCATTCAACGGGAGTCGAACCCGTGTCGCCACCTTGGAAGGGTGGCATTCTACCGCTGAACTATGAATGCTCCAATTGTGTCGGAGGTTTCTTTTTACGGGATTTTACGCAGATAAAATTTGATCTTAGCACTTTTTGGGAAAAAGTGCGCAAAAAATTGCAAGAAAGTGCAAACAGCAATTCAGCGCATCCAAGATTGGAAGGAGGGAGTATTAAATCTTAACTGCCTTGGACTACAGTCATTTGATTCATTACCACCTCTTCCCTACGGTATTACAAAATTATGCTGTGTCAATAATTTACTCACTGCATTACCCCGTCTTCCAGCAAATCTTAAAGAATTATGGTGTAGCTCAAATCTCATAGCAGAACTACCTCCACTTCCTAGCACACTTGAATTTCTAAGTGTATCCGATAATCGTTTATCTACACTACCAGATCTTCCTGACGGATTAAAATGGCTAGGTACACCAAAAAATTTCCTGCCAGTTATTGACCATGCAAATGAATCAATGGAGGAGTTTATTATAAAAATGCGTGAATCATTATCAAGAGACCGTATTCGTAAAAGGTGTCGTATTATTCAAGAAGAATTGATGATGGTTGTCTGGCATCCTAAGCGTGTTGAGAAGCTTATGCTTCTCGGAATAGATATGGAAGATATGTAAATACAACCGCTAAAACGAATCAGAATAAATAACTATGCGGTTGAGCATCCAGCTGTAGCCACAGTCGAACCCGTGCCACTAGCGCATCCCTCACCATTTGTTATTCCCTCCCAAGTTAAACCCTTACTTATAGCCAGTGCACATAATTCAGATCTGTGTAATAATGGATTTGTAATTGGCGACATTAAATTGAAATAATAACTATCAGTTGTTGGAGGAGTACCACTACTTGGAAATTTTGTCAATACTCCATTTTTGCTCACACCAATCATATCAATACATGTATTCTGTTTTGAAACATCATCTATTGTGCGCTTATAATATGTTAGATAGTCTGGACAAGTATTTATATTAGGAGGCCACGGACCCGGAGTTTGAGCAAATAGGGAGTTTTCTGAAAACCATTTCAGCCCATACACCGTAAACACTGCAATTGAACCAATTAAATACAAGACTCCGCTTGTAGATTGACGATTTGAAAATAAATAGTATCCTCCACCACCAACAGATACAATTGCAACAACAACATAGATTAAAAGATATACATTGAACATTCTATTCTAAGAAATAATAAAATATTTACAAAATACTAAATTATTGTAAAAAAAATAAAACAATACACGTATATAATACAGTATGTTTATAGTACACCGCCAAATACAGATGTGAGCTGGGAGTTGGCAAGAGTTGGTGTAACAACATTACTGCCAGTGCTGGGACCAGGGAAAACACCATTGACCACTATCGGTATATAGAAAGTACCATAGCCATCATCGGCAGGGTTACCAGCAGGATATGTTCCACCCAGTGTACCAAAATTGCCGACATTACTAGCGCCGATACCAACACCAAAGGGAGAAGAGGCTGTAGCATTGGCTACGTTTGAAGGGAACAGCACCTGAATCTCACGCCACCAACCAGGAGTGCCTAGATCGGTAGGAGTTGATGTCTGGCTATTAGAAGAAGATGCACTTGCAAAGATAGTCTTGCCCATATCACGGATGACTGCTCCGGTTAGTGCACCTGCTGGTAATATAGACTGGTTATTAGCAGCATAACCTAATGTTGTTACATAGCCAACGCCATTAGGGTAGTTGCCGACATAGTTGCCAGGGCCAGCAACCAACACATACAGCCCAGTGTTAGGGTTTAGACCAGAAGGCAGAGCAAGTTGAGTATTACCAGGTAAGCGTTGTCTTAGGAAGCTCTGGACGGAGGACATTTTATATTCAGAACTTAGAAAAAAAACACGGAGGGGTGGATAGAATGTCCTCCTCAGCCGGTGCTCCAATTCCTGATTTCCAGCTCCCGTATACAAACTATGGTTATGGCGACCAAAATGGCCGAGTCAATCTAAATGCCCAAGCAAGCGCCGAAGGTTCTCCCGTACCGGATTCGGCCGGTTTCAGTTATCCCAAACAAACCGAAAAGACCTTCGCAAGTGATATGCTCCGGGGCAACTGGGACCATACAGCTCTTTCTGACGCATTCTTTACCCGTAGCAATGCAAACAAAATCCAGGAAGAAATGAAAAAAGAAATCTACCGTATAAGTGGCCCCAAAAAATGGGTTATTGATAATCAGGATGTGGATGAACTTAAAATGATAATGCGTGCAATGTATTTACAGTACGGAAAAAACAATCCTTTCGATATTGAAGGACAAATCAATGAACTGAACCAACTTGTCGTAAAATGGTCAGTACCCCGTATAATGTCCGAAATTGAACAATACAATTACTACTTAAATGATATTTCACACATGCCCATACCATTACAACAACCGATGAATATGTCATCTGCCGGTACAAGATCATTACCATTCCAACCTCAAATGTAGTATTCCCCCGTAATACTCACCTCCCAGCATCCCTCATACGGTCTATTTGTTTGAGTCAGTGTCTGGTGAAGCGCAGAAGCATTCGCAATATCATTCCAATTATCCGGTTGCCATGAACGATTATTAATAGCCTCCATATATCGCAATTCATTCGACCCACCAATAGGTGACTTCATCGATTCCATTGTAACAAGAACATTATTACTATCCTCTTTAGCATTCAACCAAGTACGAACAAGAAGAGATGGATTATCTAAATTATCGACATCTGAACCAAACACATGGATTGTATGTGGTTTCATGAAATATCGCAGACTATATTCTATCTGATTTGCGACATTCCAATACTTATATAACCTATTTAACTCCACACATATATTGGGGCCTGAAATAAATGGCCGATTATTATGCCATTGTGGATAAGCCATGCGCTCTAACAAAAATTCATGGATTTTATGTCCATTATATGCAATATCCAGTCTTTTGTATATTCGGTGCGCAAACATTTGCGCTATTATATAACATAGAACACTCAAATTCTTTAGACTTATCCCTTTACAACAGGCTTCCTCCGTTTAGTAGCAGGCTTCGCTGATACAGAATCGGATTTTGCCACGGACACCGATTCCGCAACCCGTACTTCAGAATAGCGCTTCCATGCCTCCTCAAACTCGCTCAAATCAGTCAGCCAGAGTGACGAAGCCGTCTCGGCTTCTAACCTTGCAATCTCCGTCTGCTTATCTGCGATCTGAGAATCCAACTCAATGACTGCCGACTTCTTTACTCGGTCAATCCGCATTCGCATAACATACTCATATGAATCGTATTCATCGGGTGCGCTAGGATTCGTCAGCGGAGGAATATCACACGCTTGTAGTCCTGCTACAATCTCCTCGTCCGTTTTCTTCTGTAGAATGAGGCGCTCGTCCAGGATTGCCTGAATGAATCGACGCTTGGCATCCAGCTCCTCAATCTGTCGCTTCAAGGTCTCCAGAATACTCAGACGCCTCGCTTCATACAAGGGCAACCGCTTCTCAATGAATGCTTCCATCAAATCACCAACCGTCTTGTACTTCACAATATTGAAGTCGGCATCAAAGCAAGTCATATTCGTCGTCTTCCAGGATGTAGTAAGCTTGAATCGCTTCTCAAATCGTGGCAAATCCTCTTTTACCAGGTCATAGCCATCTTCTGTGAAGTATAAGATGAATCGAACATCAATATCATTGTACAAGTCATCAAAGCCCTTAATTCCACAGGGTTCTACGTCGTCTTTTGATGCCCGAGAACCCTTGGATGCCTTCGAGCCCGTTTCGGCTTTCTTTGCCTCCCGTTTTGCTCCCTTTGACTTCTTATCCTCATTCTCGCACAAAGTATCGAGAAACTCCTTGTAGTTCTTCGTCCAAGTGCCGACGGGAAGCTCCGTAATAGTTACCGTCTTCTTCGCATCGTCAAATTCATAGAGCCCTTTCGTAATCCATTTCGTATCATCCGCCCGCACAACCTTCCCCTTGAAACCAAACCACCAGGGATCTAAGTGCCTGTCTGCCAGAGTATCAATTGACCCCTGGAGGCGATGACGTAAGAGACATACGATATCATCGGGTTTGTATGGGGGAATATCCGTGGAATATCCCGTTCCAATTCCAACCGAGCCATTGAGTGCAAGGAGAGGTACAACGGGCAGGTAATACTCGGGTTCAACGAGTTCTCCATCATCATCAATGTGTTTCAGGAGGCAGGCATCCTCCTTGCGAAAGATTTTTGCCACAATATCCTCGAGATAGGTGTGAATATACCTGGGGGATGCCGCATCAGACCCTCCCAGTAGCCGTGAGCCAAACTGCCCTACAGGCTTCAACAAGTTAATATTATTTGCCCCCACGAAGTTCTGTGCCATTCCAATAATTGTGCTCATAAGTGATGCCTCACCATGATGGTATGCGGCATGTTCAGAGACATATCCTGCGAGTTGTGCTACTCGAATCTCATCCCGCAAGTTTCGTTTGAAGCAACTGTATAGAATCTTGCGCTGAGAGGGCTTGAGCCCATCAATCATATGTGGCAGAGACCGAATATTGTCAGCGTTCGAGAAGTGAATGAGCTCATTGTTTACAAAGCTGGTATAACGAGCCTTGCCTCCCTCGGGAATTAGCATCTTTGTAGGGTCATAATGCGATAGCCACTTCTTGCGATCATCCGCCTGCTTCTTGTTAAAGGCCAGGTTGATGCTCTCGTCTGTATGGTCGTCCCACTCATATTGAATCTCGTGTAAATCCCGAAACCACTCACGAGCTTCAGCGGGTGTAGAAGTACCCAATCCCTTGTAGTATTTGATTTTCCATCCGGTTAGAGAATTGGCCTCTTTCCAGGCATTGAATTCAGGAATGGAATAGAATGATAGAGTGGATTTTCCCTTCGATGCCTTGAGAATCGGAGTAAGAAGGGTACACAATAGACCACTGCGGAGTAGCCCAGGCCATTCGGTGTGAAATAGATTCATCAGTAGTCCTTTAATGTGCGATCCATCGTGATCCTGATCGGCCATAACCATTACACGGCCATAACGAAGTTCTCCTGCATCCTTGTAGACCTTGCCCTGTTCCAGGCCGAGAATCTTCTTGATTGCGGTAAGCTCTTCGTTCGCATTAAATTTCTGAATGGAGATATCACGGACATTGAGGAGTTTACCCCGCAAAGGAAAGACACCCCATCGTTCACGCCCGACCTCTTTGAGGCCTGAGATTGCAGAGGTAGCGGCAGAATCTCCCTCCGTGAGAATAAGTGTACATTCTTTGGATTTCGCTGTCCCTGCCATAAGGGCATCTTCCAGCTTTGCCATACCCCGAATAACTGAGCGCTTCTTACCGTCGGTTTTCTTAGCATCACGGAGGGTCTTGGCCTCGAGTAGATATTTCGCTTCATCGAGGAGTCCCAGTTTTACGAGGTTGTCTGAGAGTTTTCCAGAGTATTCTGGACGGGAGCCGAATTCCGTTGCGGGAGTTGTGAGGAACTCCTTGCTCTGAGAGTCGAAGCTGGGATTGACAATCGTAGCATTGAGGAAGAGAACAACGGAGTGTTTGAGCTGTCCTGGCTTGATATCCACTTTCTTCTTTTTAGCCACCTCGCAGAAATCACCGAGGACTTTCCGTGTCACCGTTTCCACATGCTTTCCTCCCTTTTTCGTGTTAATGCCATTTACAAAGGAGATGTGTTTATCTTCGGGTAGTTCCTCGTCATCTGAGTATAGATGTCGAGCGAGAATAACACCGATTTGCCAACGGAGGCCACACTCTTCGAAAGCGAAACCCGTCATTCCTTCACGCAGGAATAGTTTAATGAATTTCTCGAACGTGTTACTTAGAATAACATCACCATTCCAGGTGATTTTGACATCTTTACCGACGAGTCCAGCAAGTTCCACAACACGAGTATGAAACACAGCGACCATATCGTCAATTATACCCGACTCATTGAATGCACCGAGGAACCGTGAGCGATCAGGCGTAAAGCTAATTTTAACAAGACCCTTTGAACCCGCATACTTCTTGATACTGGGCTTTTCAACCTTAAACATATTATTTGTCCAGGTCTGTGAATATACTTGGCCAGTTGCAGGGTGCTTGATATCTACTTTGAAGTAATTGCTCAGAATATTGGTACAGTTATGAGTAACGGTGAAATCGTTAATTAGAAAGCGCTCATTCTTATCAATCTGAATACCGATAAACTCGCCAATACCAATATCACGAATTGTAATAAATCCAGAGCTTTTTGAGGCATTTTTATCGATCGTTGAAGCGCACTTTTTGCTAGGTAGACGTGTAGGTATATCTTCAAGACCATTGCCTGAAATATGGATGTCATGAGCTAGGCCTTCTCTCTTTTCTTCCTTGCATGCGAAGCCAAGAGAACGAGCAAGATACACAATGTTATTTGCCAACTCAGTATGTTTCAGTTCCTGCGGGATAGTTATGTGTGTACCGTTTTGTGATACATGTCCACTGGTATCAATAATACCCGCCAATAGAGCTAGTCTTGTTTTCCTATCGTTCATTAAGTATTCTTTAGGAATGTGCTTATTGTCAACAAGATTGTATACATCAAGTTGTGTTTTCAATGGAGAACAGACTTTCTCTCCATCACCTAGCCATAGTCCTAGGGTATATGGGTCTAGAATAACTTCCTGTTTTTGCCATTGAACGGACTGACCTCGAACACCTGACAGGCATTTCTTTGATGTTTCATCTAAGGCCATATAGTCTTTAATACAAATGTCAAATGTATCAATGTCAGGAATAGTTTTACAGAACTCCTCCATTTCCATTGAGCAGGGTATCGTCTTATTGCAGACTTTCTTATGCTCATTGTCCCACCAAAGAACAGTCCAGGCATTACAAGTAGTATTCCAGGAGATGACTTTATGGTCTGGCATATGAAGCGTTAAGATATGTTCATCATTCACCTTGTAGGACTCACCGTCTGCTTGTTGTACTTCATACATTTGACCTGAACCTATCAGAACACCACGAACCTTGCGTACACTGCCGTCATCGCCAATTAGTTCATCTCCTAGGTTAATCCTATCGAGAGGTTTTACTTCAGTTGACCAAAGAAGGATTTTAGTATCGGGTGAAAGACACTTGCTTCCGTACCCGTTTTTGCCGCCTACAATCTTCTCCTCCGACTTATCATAATTACTTGAGGTAAGGAGGTGTCCGAAAATGAGTTCGGGAATCATAACCCCCGTTGCAGTGTCTGCTTGAATAGGAATACCATCTCCGTCATTTTCTACGGAAATCATGGTCTCTCCGTCCTTGGATAGAACGGTTATGTCAATGTGTTTAATAGGCGTCATATCTGCAGTAACTGTTGAGCGAATATATTCATCTCGAGCATTGACAATAATTTCGTCAAAGATTTTGTAAAGACCAGGATTGAAAAGGAGCTTCCGCCAAGACATTTTATTTTTCGCAGCATCATAAATCCAGCGAGTTTCTTCGCTGGTTTTGGTACTCCCAACATATGTATCAGGTAGCTCGAGAATATGTTGGTGGTGTGTGTGTTTCTGATATTTAGGTTTGCTTGTGCTCGTGTTCGTGCTCGTGCTCATTCTTGGATTGAATCAAAGTCGTTTGTTTAAATCAGGTACGGGCTACATTAGCCACATACCTGAAATCAAATTTTGTTTGGTATATTAGGGCAATATGGCGGCACAAGTCGCAACAATTGAGTCAAAGATTGTATCAGATATAAATCTGGTGAAGTCTGTTTATACGATTGTACAAAAGGCAGGAACAATGTCTATGAATGAGATTGAAAAAGAGGCAACAACAAATAAGGATGGAGTTAAAAAGTATTCAGTCTGTGTTTCAGATATAGGAATAGATATACGTGATCCAAGTGAATATGAATGTACTAAAAAGAAAATTCCAACAACAAAATTTACATATGATTCCAGTGATATTACGATAGTAGGGGGTGTTGCACTTAATCTCTATGATTATCTATTCAATCCTTCTAAAGGAAGAATAGAATTAGAACCCTTGATAAACTATATAAAGAAAGAAACATCAGACATTGATATTGTGTGGTGGCCGAGAACATCCTATACTGAAAAAATTATTAATTCAAAATCTGAGGTAATTGGAGATTTAGTTAAAAAATTTAAAGAAAAAATTATAAGTGAATTTAATAATGATGACTCTAAGGAATTTAGGGATTTAATAAAAAAACTAATTATAGAACATAGTAAAAATGGAATAGTAGATGAGACTGGTCGTATAATAATAGTAGATAAGACTGATGATGTAATAATAGGAGCTAAAGCAAAGCACTCTCCACTGCCCGGTGTGTATAGTATAAAGATTTCATGTACAATAGGTGTACTATCTTTTAAATTATGCGATATTTCAGTACATGATACTGGTTCATCTCAGAAATATAAGCTAGATGGAACTGTACCTAAATTAGAATTTATGGATCAAGATCCTATATTTTCAACTAATGCTCCTGGATATTTAAATCACAAACCTATAATGATTGAGGTTGATAAGGCTAGTCCAGTTATTATTGTTCCAAATATAAAATCATTTGTAAATCAACAAATGTTAGCATTCAATAATTTTATCATTAGCCGAGATGAAGATAAACTAAAAAAAGCTCTTATTAATTATAAACGAGTACAATTTATAAAACTTTTATTTGAGAAAATGAAGATATTTTTTGAGAAAATGAAGATAATTTATCCATATGTTAATTATATAAAAAAATATGATCAAGATGTTAATTATATAATAAAATATATAGACACACTTACTACAGAAAGTATTAAGCAGTACAGTGATAATATACTGGAATTATGTAAGGATCGTAATACTACGAATGAACTTGTAAATAAGTTATGTAATCTTCCAATATTTGCGGAAAAAAGCTATATGAAACGATTTCCACCAGCAAAGGCTTCAGCATCAACCGCATCGTCATCACAGCCGCCACTATCACCAAGACCACCACTAGGGTCAACACCATTACCACGAGAATATATTAATTATGGTACTAGGTTTCATGGTAATGCACAACAAAGATCACCACCAGTATCATATGTACCACAAGGGTCAATACCAGT
>Ga0214923_10001588_pt1 | contig 32091 bp, 43 predicted proteins | sample LL1510_MetaG_FD_177993 | JGI IMG/M metagenome (GOLD analysis project Ga0214923, IMG submission 177993) | Freshwater microbial communities from Lake Lanier, Atlanta, Georgia, United States - LL-1510 | ecosystem: Environmental > Aquatic > Freshwater > Lake | place: USA: Georgia | collected...
ATTTGTTATATAAAGATGCAGCAAATATGAAATCCAACCAACAAAATTTAGGAACAATTAAAAGCAGTAATTTATGTACTGAAATTATTGAATATTCTAATGAAAAAGAAACAGCAGTATGTAATTTGGCAAGTATTGCTCTACCTTCTTTTGTAAATGTAGAGACAAAAGAATTTGATTATGAAAAGTTACATCAAATTGTAAAAGTAGTTACATGTAATTTGAATAAAATAATAGATATTAATTTTTATCCAACTGATAAAACAAAAAGAAGTAATTTTCTTCATAGACCGATTGGAATTGGTGTTCAAGGATTGGCAGATACATTTATTATGATGGATATTGCATTTCATAGTGATGAAGCAAAAGAAATAAATAAAATGATATTTGAGACAATTTACCACGCTTCATTAGAAATGAGCAATGAAATTTCTATAGAAAGATTGGAACATATAGTTAAAGTAAAAAATTCATTCTCTGATGAATTGGAATCTATTTTCCAAAAAGTAGAGAAAGATGACTACTATAAAGATTTAAGTGAATTTTTAGAATATCCAAAAGATCCAAATGTTAAAATTATTTTGGCAGAAATGTTGTTACAACCTCGTTATTGTGGTTCATATAGTTCTTTTCTAGGTTCTCCTATTTCACAAGGCAAGTTCCAGTTTGATTTATGGGGTATTACACCTTCTACGAAATATGATTGGGGTAAATTAAGAAAAGATATAATGGTATTTGGTATTCGTAATTCTCTACTTGTGGCACCAATGCCAACTGCTAGTACATCTCAAATTCTTGGATATAATGAATGTTTTGAACCTTTTACAAGTAATATTTATAGTAGAAGAACATTGGCAGGAGAATTTATTTTGCCTAATAAATATTTAATGAGAGAATTGATTGATTTAGGATTATGGAATGAAGAAATGAAGAATAACATTATTACAAATAAAGGTAGTATACAACATATAGATTGTATCCCAAAAGAAGTAAAAAATAAATATAAAATAGTTTGGGAAATACCAATGAAACATTTGATTGACATGTCGGCAGATAGAGGAGCCTTTATTTGTCAAAGTCAAAGTTTGAATCTTTGGATAGAAGACCCAAATTATTCAACTTTAACATCTATGCATTTTTATTCTTGGACAAAAGGATTAAAAACTGGTATTTATTATTTGCGTAGAAAAGCAAAACATCAAGCACAACAATTTACAATTGAACCTGAAAAAGAAGAGAAAAAATGTGATAATTGTTCGGCATAAAATAACATTTTTTTAGTTTTTTATTTTATCATATAAAATAAAAAAATTGAAATCTATTTTTATATATTTATAATAATTATATTACCTCAGTGTCATCAAGATCAATGGAATACACATTTGAACAAACGCAAATCTTTTCCGAGTTTATCTATCATTGTTTTGAAATAATGCAGAAAGAAGATTGGATTGATGAAAAGCGTGCAGATTATCAACGGAGCAATGAGAAAAAGGGGATTGTGATGGAATTCAATACTCCTATTAATGGAGTGGAGCCTTTGGGATTTTATGGTGTTGTAGAGAAATATGCGCGCGGAGACATCAATTTCGTCTTGAAGTTATGGTTCACTTATAATATCTTCAAAGACAAGTTGGATGACAAATGGTTTGACCATTGGATAAATGTTCATCATCCTACAAGTGGACTGACGAACGATCATTTGCGTATTTATTATGATTCACTTGAAATTGATGGATTGAAAGATATTTTAGGGTTGAGTGAAATTTCTTTGAAATAATTGTTGTTTTCCGTTTCTGTAATTTAATTAAAGTTTTTGTTTTTTTAATTGTTATATTATATGAATTTTATTATTTTTTTTATAATTCCATTTGCACAAAACATAATTAATATTTTAAATGATATTAATTATGAATACAGATTGTATCCGCGTTGGATAAAAAGAAAAAATGGTTCTTTAATAGAATGTAAAACAGATGATGATTGTTTATTTCCATCTGCTTGTTGTAATCATCCTTTTATACCTTTAGAATATTGTTGTAATGGATGGAATCGTAGAGAAATGAAATATGCATATAATTATAATTATATAAAAAGATAAATAATCATAATGAAATGAATATTTTATTTATTTTATTTTATTTCGTAAATGCCGAAAAAATTATAAGAAATGGAAATATTCCTTCTTGTAGAAATTGTAAATATTATAAACCACCATATTATAGTAGTAATTTTGTTTCAAGTATAAATAAATGTGAAAAAACAGGAATAAAAGATATCAATACAGATATCATAGAATATGATTACGCTATTACATCAAGAAAAGATGAAAATTTATGTGGGTTTAAGGGTAGATATTTTGAACGAGAACCAAATATGAATCTTAAAATATTAAAATTCTTGGTTGTTAAAAATATTCCAGTTTTAATTGTTTTATTTATTTTTTGGTCTATAATTACTATTTCAAATAATATTTATACATAATATAATGTTTAAAAATATATCCAATTTTTATAATGTAAATGATTATTTATATATATTAAATGCAGCAATCATTGTTGATCTAATTGTGATATATTTATCAAATATAAATTATATTAAAAGCGTTTCATTAAAAAAATGGTATAGATTATTTGGATTATCTGCATTTATTGCCGATGTGTTTTCTATCATGATTGGATTAATATTGGCAAGATTATTTTACAAAATGATATTTAAACATTTTCATTTGATTTTATTTATTATTCTTGCAGTAATCATTCAACTTTTACATGATTTATCATTTTATAAATTATTTTCTTCAGTAAAAAAAGGTACAAATCAAATGCTAGATGTATTTAAAGAATATGCAAAAGAAATGTCTTTTAAAATATTAATTGCCGATGCAGAAATGATTATTTCTACATGTATAATTGCTTCTATTTTGGCAAATTTTTCAATCAATATAAATATATTTTTATTTATTATTTTATTTTATATTTCACAATATTTTATTTATAATTAATTAATTAATAATTCTCTTATTTTTCGGTTATATTCAATAATATCTATATTATATCTCATCATATAAAAGCACCGAATACAAATTACAACATCGTATAAAGCGTTGTGTAATTTCTCTTCATTGGGCAAAACACCAAACAAAGTTTGATATAATATAGATAATTTGGGAATTTTATAATAATAAACCCCTTTATAATTTATTCCAACATTTTTCCAAACAGATTTTCCATGTAAAGCAGTACAGTAAAATTTATTACTGAAATATATTTCTTTAATATAATCATTAAATATAAGATATTTATCACTAGGTATTTTTCTTAATCTATCCATCTCTACAAGAAGCATATTTTTATCAAATTGTACATTATGAGAAACAATAATATCTGCTTTTTGGTAATCTTTCATAAATGTATGTAATACTTTATCAATGGTATAATTATAATCATAACGATATTTTCTTGTTTTTCTGCTCTTGATTCTTCGTGTTTTTCCTTGTGTCATATCTAATGAAATTTTATGAATTAAATAACTACTATCGGTTATTTCAACGCCATCAGGCAAACGAATTATTTCATTAACTACTTTGGCTTTATTTGTTAAATTGTCGTATAATATATAAGATAATTGAATGGCGTGAGGATAATCCGTTTCATTAGATGAACCAAACATCATTCCATTTTTATAAATAGTTTGTATTTCATAATCCACCCAAGAATTTTTAGGCAATCCAGATGTTTCAAAATCAAAAGTTAACACGAATCGTTCATTAAATGGCATTACTGCGTTATCCAAAGGTACTGCGTTATCCAAAGGTACTGCGTTGTCCAAAGGTACTGCGTTGTCCAAAGGTACTGCGTTGTCCAAAGGTACTGCGTTATCCATTTGTATTGTTTATCTATTTTATTTATTAAAATATTTATTTCAATTTTTTAATAATTGTCTCTACTTATATACTCAAACTTTATTGTTTTTGCATTCCAATGCTAAATGATATTATATTATACATTTGAGGTTTAATATCTTTTAATAAAAAAAGAATATTGATTATCTAATAATTGATTATTTTCATCAAAATAATCTTGATGATTATAATTATACAACGTTTTTTCTTCTAATTGTGTTGTTGAATTAAAAATATCAATATTATTTTGACAACATATTTCTTCAAATTGTGATTCAGAATTAAACCAATAATCATTATTTTCTGCTTTATATTTTCCATAAGTTATTCCCAATATGTGTATTGTATCCATAATTTTTCTATTCATAAAATAAATAACATTTTTTCTTAGAGAAATGATATAATTACCATTTTTAATATAATCTTCTAGTTCTTTAAAAAATGTTTCTTCATCTTGAATTGTTAATAAATTACGTAATTGAATTGAATTTGCAAAATTGTTTATATCTACTATTTCATTATAATGGATACGTTTTTCCATAAATACTATATTCATAAAACGCGTTAATGATTGTATAGAATTAAAATCTATATTCTCATTTACTTTATAATATAACTTTTTAATATATTCACTATTTAATCTTGAATAGTCAAATTGAATGATATCCTTTAACACTGTATCTGTTCTAAATCTTAAAACAAAATCATATTTAAAATCATGTTTATTTTCATATTCTTGTATATTTTTAAAAGCCAAATACAGTTGATAATATTCAATCATTGAACCTGAATTAGCAATATACGATTTCCAATTAATATCAATATTTATATCATTTAATAGTTCATTTTTTAATTGAATCCAAGAATCGTCATTATTATCAAAAAAAACGAATGATTTTAAATTATCATTTAATGTTTCTTCAATGAATTTTTTATAATAATCAATTTCATTAGTTGTTTGAATTACTGAAAAAACATGATAATGTTCATTTAAAAGTACATTTTTTTTAAAAAACTGTATTGTTGAATTACACGTTCTTATTTCACCTGTATAAATAATTGCTATTTTAGTCATTAATTAATATTAATTAATATATTTATATTTTCATAATATAAATATATGATGTATTTTTTACAACCATTGAATATATTAATAATCATTATTATATGTTTTGTATTATTTACAACTTTAGGAAGTTATAAAGAAGGGTTTACTGACAATAATAATGATATAAATATTAACGGAATAGAAATAAAAAATACATTATTTTCAGGAAAAAATGGAAATACTGCTAGAATAGTGAGTAATAATGGAAATTATGTTATTATTATTACAGACAAGTCAGGAAAACAAACAGAATATACATTTTCTCCAAAAAATAGTGATTATACAGTCTCTACTTCTGTTGAATCGTATGATTCCCCTACATCAACCAATTTTGTTAAAAATACATATAACAAAACAATCTTTTATGCTGCAAATGGTTCTACTGCCGAAATAATTAAATTAAATGGTACAATTGTCATTCAAATTAGATATCCCAATGGAAATGTAGAGACATTTGCCCAAGATAAAATATATTCCCAACCCACATTTTATCCAAATCAAGCATCTTATTCTTCTACATATTATAATCAATTAGATAATCAAACCATGAATGGCAATTCATCTACGTATAACAGTGTACCTACGTTTAACAATGATTACGATTATTCATCTTCATTGCCTCCTGCAATTCCTGCAAGTCAAATACCATTTGGTCAAGAAGATTTATATATTTTAAAATCAGAAATAGTTCCTCCAGTATGTCCTGCACCGATTACTGCTTGTCATCATAAAACGGATAAATGTGCACCATGTCCCCCTTGCGGAAGATGTCCTGAACCTAATTTTGAATGTAAAAAAGTACCAAGTTATAAACCAGATAATATGGATTTACCTCAACCAATATTAAGTCCATTCTCTACATTTGGAACTTGATCATTTTTTCATTTGAAATGTATCCATTTTTTGAGTTTGAGGAACAATTTTTATGATACATTTTGTTTTTTTTCCATACAAAGGTTTAGAACAACCAATTTCTTTATTTGTCATTTCAGAACAGTTCCTTGCACGAAAATGTTCATATCGTTGTCTTACTTCTTCATAAGATAAGTTTGATTTTTTATGTAACATTTTATTAATTAATTCGTGTAAATTATAAACATATAGAGAAAATGTATATCTATTTTTCATAGATTTTAATGTGATTGGTAATTCTTTGTAATTTTTAACTAAATTTTCTCTACATTTTTTACAAGGCAGTATATATTTAAGATTCAACATAAAATTTAAATAATGTTTTTTATTTTCTTCTGTAGGATTTACAGGATAATTAAAACTAATAATATGGAGAAAATGCCAAATAGCAGGACCCCAAATGGATGTTAAAAATCCATTATTGCTATTAAAATCATTTTCGTTATACAAGTTTTTTTGTGTTTTATTTTTTATATTTTTATTGCGTTTTGTTTTATTTGTCATAATATTCTATAGAAAATAACAAATTCTATAAAAATACTTATATTTTAGCATAAATAAACGCCATTTAATGTGTTTAAATTTAGGATGTTTATAATTCTTTATCGTTCAAAAAAAAAACAATATATATATATATTTATATATGTATTGTATTCGTGATACAATTATTGAATTAGTACGAACCTATTCATTAACTGATGTAAATATGATTTTATTAGCAGTAATATTAGCAGTTGTTGCTCTTATTGCAGTATATTTAATTTATGTTAAAATTGTAATTCCCAAGTTAAAAGACATTTGTAAATTAACTAATTAATTATTTCTTCGTTTGAAAATAATACAAAAAATAATATATAATTATATGTCGTCAAATTCAAGTTCTTTAAAATCGTCGGTTCCAAAGATACAACCCATGAGTAGTATGAAAATGATGGTTATTTATATATTAATCATAAGTTTAGTTGTTTTTGTATGTTATTATGTTTATATTAAATTTTTTTCACCTAAAATTGCAGAATTATATAAACCAAATAATGAACAACTGCCTAAATGGGGAGCAACTACATCAAGCAATGAAGCAGAATTGTTATTTTTCTATGCAACATGGTGTCCTTATTGTAAAAGTGCAAAACCTGAATGGGAAAAAGTAAAGAAAGAATATGAAAATAAGACTATTAATGGTTATAAAGTTATTTTTGTTGATGTTGATTGTACTACTCCTGATAATAAAACAAATAAATTAATGGATACATATAGTGTAGAAGGATTTCCTACAATCAAGTTAAATAAAAATGGAACACAAATTAGTTATGATGCAAAGGTTACATCCGACCGTTTAGTTGAATTTCTTAAAACCGCGTTATAATAAATTTACAGATTGACTCCCCAATTCATATAGAGAAAGTCTCTCTTCTTCGGTGTAAAACATTTCAATAATACTTTTAAATGACCATTGAATAGGAATTGATATTTCGTAATACAATTTTGGTTGTTTTTGTATGTCATTTTTTACTGAAAAATAATTAGATACTATAATTATAATATTATTCAAAATTGTAATTATATAATCAACAACATTTGTTTTTTCATTTACCATTGTTATTTTTTTAAAAGTATTGTAATTATAATTTATACCCAATATTTCTTTTTCTCCATCATTCTGTAAAGATTCATTCTTTAAACATTCTTGAATAGGATAATTACACAAAATTCCTCCATCTATAAAGCATTCGTTATTTCTTATTAGTGGACTCATTATTAGTGGTAATGTAGAAGACATATAAATTGCATCAATAACTGGCAAATCAGGTGTGGTTATATGTGATAATTCTTTTAATACAAATTGATTAATCTCTACTGTATAAAAAAATAATTCAATAGATGTAAGTTGATATAATTCCTTCATGGTTACTTCTGTAGAAAGTTCAATTGTTTGAAAAAATGGTTTAAATAATATAAATGCCGAATTCCTATCATAAACTCCTTTTGAATCGTAAATATTTAATATTTGATTCATATTTATTTTATATGTTTCATGAAAAGGTCGTTTTATAATATAATCTTTTATTACTTCATTAGATACACCTAACTTATGAAAGCAAATAAATAAACCAATAATGGAACCAACTGAAGTTCCATAAATGCTCTTTATGTTTTCTATTTTTAAAATATTTGTTTCAAATAACTGGTGAATTGCTCCTATTCCTGCAAGTCCAGATACACCTCCTCCAGATAAAACCAAATGTTTAATATTCATAAAAAATAATAAAATATAAATTTTATATAAAAATAGTATAACTTGTTTATACATTTTCTTTCATATTATATGGCAAATATATTTACATTAGACAATATAACTGATTTTTCCGAAAAAATAAATTTAGATGAATTATACGAAAAAAAGAAACAATATGATTTACATAGATTAGAATTATACAATAAAATATTAAATCGTATTCATGTTAAAATTAAAACCACATCTAGACAAAAAATAGATGAACCTTTTTGTTGGTTTGTAGTTCCAGAAGTCATTATTGGTGTTCCAAAATATGATAATGGAGATTGTGTTGGATATTTATTTCAAAAATTAAAAGATAATGGTTTTGCCGTACAATATTATCATCCAAATACATTATTTATATGTTGGAATCATTTTGTACCTAGTTATGTAAGAACAGAATTAAAGAAAAAAACTGGGATTGTAGTTGATGAATATGGAAATAAATTAAATGAAGAAAATCCAGATATTACCATTAAAAAAGAAGTTCCAAATGATATCCTATTAAATAATGGAAAACAACCTTCTGTAAATGATAAAAAATACACTCCTATCAATAAATATAAACCAACTGGAAATTTTATTTATAATAAAGAACATGTTACTCATTTAGAGAAAAAATTATTATAATTTACAAGTAAATAGTAAATCCATTCAAATGTATATAATCAATTGAAATATTAATTAAATATTATTATTTAATTAATAAATGTTTTATACATTAATCAATCATATATTTAATTTTTTTAATAACAAAAATAACATTTCATGTTCAACCTCATTAACTAATTTATTAGATATAGAGAATAAATATATTCAAGATTTAAAATCCAAATATTCACAAATACATTTTATAAAAAATGTCCAATCATTTATTATTGATATAAATAAAAAATTTTATTTTAATGTAAAAAGTCATTCTTATATTATATTTCCAAAGCAATCTACAAGTCATCTTCTTTTTGTTCATGGAAATAACACTGGATCATCTATTTGGTTTGAAAAAGGAGCAAAATTAGCAGAAAAAGGATATATTGTTCATTGTATTTCTCTACCTGCTTTTGGTGGTTCTACTGTATCTAAAAAAATATTAGATTTTAATCCAAATGATATTCTTATTTTTTATAGTAATTATATTGCCGAATATATCATAAATAATATAGGAAAAAATAATCCACCACAAATAATAGGAAATTCATTTGGAACTTTTGTAATTAGTTTTTTTGCAACCAAATATCCTCAATTGTGTAAAACAATTACACATGTAAATGAAAATGTAATTCACAGATTAAATAATCATTCTAAAAAATACTTTTTTAAATTGGGATTTTCAAATTATCTAAAAAAAATAGGATATATTATTAATTACTTTTATTTTACTTATTACAGATTCACTTTTGAGACAAACATGTTGTATTATATGAATATTGCCGAAATGAATTGTAGTGATATTTTTGGAGAATACATTATATCAAAATTAATAAATTATAAACATGATTCTATTGAAATCTTTCATGAAAATAATTATATTGATTTACCACCTATTTCTATTTTACATGGTAACAACAATACATTAATATTATTTCGTTGTAATGAAATAAAATATAATTTTCATAATGAAAAAAATCAAATCGTAAAAATAAAATCAATGAATAAACCAAATGATGATAATTTTTTTAATCATTTATTACAGATAATTGAATAATAATTATTTTTTACCTTTTCTATTAGAAAAAAATCCATAAATTACAAAAATAAAAAATATAATTATCAACACAATAATTGAGACATTTATTATTTTCATAAAATTACAATAATATGAATTATCATTAGAATTACATGTAACTACTGTTCCTAAAATACCACTAATTCCTGAACCAAACAATCCACCATTAGACGATGAAATCATTTTTTTTGCCATATATTATAATTATACAATTAAATTTGTATTACTTGGATAACTTTCTCTACAATAACAACAAGAATTATTATTTGTTTGTCTACATCGTTGATAACAATCATTACAAATACTATGACCACAACGAAATGGACTAATAAATCGTGAATTAGATATTTGATTTAAACAAATTGGACATTCTTGTAAAATAAAGTTTATCATTTTTAAATAAAATTCATGTGTTTTAATATGAATATAAAATGGAACTGTTCTATTCGTATTAAATTCTTTATATATAGGTAGACAACTTTGAGTATTAAATGGTAATGTGTTACCATATTCATATTTTATAAAAATGTATTCATCATTATTTAAACCTAATTGTTCTTTTATTTTTTCAGAAATAGTAAGGAACGCGTTTTTAGTTGAAATATTTAATTTGAAATAATAGAATAAAGTGGCAGTATCTGCTTTCTTTATTCCATATTCATCTATATAACTGATTTTTATTGAAATTTCTAATTCAGGAACCATACTCTTGATAATGTTATTGATTTAAATATTGAACAATTTAAATCAATTTTTAATCTAATTCATTTAAATGATTTACTTCTCTAATTGTTCTTTCTATAAATTGTAATCTTTCATTTTTATTTAGAATCCCCATAATAGAGAAAATACTCTACTAGATGGTAATTTATCCAAGTTACGAATATACATGTATGTTTTATAAGTATAATCACTATTATCACAAATATTTTTAGGATAAAAAAAATTTGGTCTAGAATTAGGATGAATAAATGGATTTCTCAATATAATTTTATAAAATTTTGGTATATATCCCCACATTGTGGGAATGTATAAATTCATATATAAGACTATATCATTTATTAACCAATCATAAATTGCATCATTATATAATTGGTGAAAAAATAATATTTTTATTTCATAATAATACAATATAATATTTGTTGAATTATAATAATCTTTTATATCTTCTAACAAATCTTTTGGTTGTTCGTTGTAAAGATATGAACATATTTTATAAACAATATGAATTGGTAAGTTTTTTGTATAAATATCCATTTTATAATACAATATATAATTTAATATTGTTTTGTGGTATATATTTTTTCCAATATATCTTGTAATGAAGTGATTTGATTTGTTGTTGTTTTAAATAAAATATCTTCAATGATTGCTTCGTATATATTGATCCCTTCAATAAAATCTTCTTCACAATGAATATATAAATCAACTATATTTTCTCTACATTCTTCAATCAACTTTTGTAATTTATCTTCAGTCAATAAATGGGATATACGAACAGGATGATTTTTAGATAAATCATGTGTCAAATCAATAAATGTTGAATTTTCATTTTCTATGGTAAACACTTGATTTAAAATAGATAAAAATTTTTGTTGAATAGAATCAATACGTTGAATCATATTTTTTATATTATCGGCATACTTTTGCATCAAGGTTTGATTTGATAAATTGGTTATATTTTCTTCACTTATATCATATTTATCAAAAATATCTTTTTTATGAATTAATTTTATATCAGAAAAGGATTTTATATAATCAGGCATAATTTCTTCTTGTGTAAAAGAAGTATAAAAATCATTTAAATCTTTATTGTATTTTTTTTGGGTTTCTTTAGACATGGAAGTAAATAATCCAGTAGAGAAATCGTAATCACTATCTAAATATAAATTCATTAATTCAGGAATTCCATTTTCTTGAGATAAATTATTACTTTGTATTACAGATGATTGTTTATTCATTAATATATAGAGACGTTGATTACATAAACTATTACTAACAAGATTAGGTTGAACGCCTAATGGAATTTCATTTTTTTGTTGTAATGTTTTTTTAATAATTTGTCCTGTTTTTGGATCTTTATAAACATATTCTGGTGAAATGGTAGTTAATATTGCAGAAAATAAATGTCCTATTTTAACATAAAATTTGGCAATTTGATTACAATTGGATTGTTTATTTTCAGGTAATTCATCTTTTGTGTAATAAAATAATTTTTCATTAGTTGGTTTAGTTTGAAAATCTTGACCAAAACGAATTCTATCTGATAACTGTTTAACTTCTAGTTCAGAATAATATTTATTAATGATTTCACTTGTCAATACTACTAATTTATCACAATATGTTTTGTCATGTAATTTTTTCATATTTTCATAATTCATTGTAAAAATATAATTACATGCAATAAAATCTAATGTATCTATTAAATCTAAACTATTATCTTGATTCTCTATTCCCAATGATATATTGTTTGGATTTAAATTGGAAGAAATTGTATTTCCCATAATTGATAAGTATATTATAAAATTGAATTAAATACATAATTTTCTTATTTAAAGTATTACAAGTCAATGACAACTCATTCATTAACTATCAAAGATCCTTTGACAAAAAGCAAAAAAAATAAAACGGACAAATCAATTAATAAAACGGAATTATGGAATATATTTGATAGTGAAGTTTTTCCTGATAAAGAACAATTGGAATGTGTTTATACTAACTCTGGAAATAGAGAAAATTGTGAATGTTGTAATTTTATGTTGGCGTACTCGGATGAAGGGTTTTTAACATGTACTAATCCCAAATGTGGTATCATTTATAAAGATATAGTAGACCAAACGGCTGAATGGAGATATTATGGAGCAGACGATAATCATAATTCCGATCCAACCAGATGTGGAATGCCAATCAATCCTTTATTACATGAATCTTCTTTTGGATGTAAAGTATTGTGTAATGGAACAACTAGTTATGAAATGAGAAAAATAAGAAGATATACCGAATGGCAATCCATGTCTTATAAAGAAAAATCTCAATATGATGAATTTCAACGTATTACCATCATGTCTCAAAATGCAGGAATACCAAAAGCAATTATTGATGATGCATTTGTATATCATAAAAAAATATCAGAATACGACCTTACATTTAGAGGTGATAATAGAGATGGTATATTGGCAGCTTCTATTTATATTTCTTGTAGAATTAATAATTATCCCAGAACTGCTAAAGAAATTGCCACTATATTTTATTTAGATGTAACTAGTGCAACAAAAGGTTGTAAAAATGCATTACTTATCATTAATGATTTAGAAAAGGACATGGATAATAAAGAAAAAACTACTTTTTGTAAAACGACTCCTGAATCTTTTATAGAACGATATTGTAGCAAATTAAGTATTAATACTGAATTAACACAATTGTGTAAATTTATTTCTATGAAAATAGAGAAAATAAATTACATGCCTGAAAATACACCCAATTCTATTGCAGCTGGCGTTGTTTATTTTATTACTCAAGTATTTAATCTAAACATTACTAAAAGAGATGTAAAAAATGTTAGTGAAATTAGTGAAGTTACAATTAATAAATGTTTTAAAAAAATAGAAAAAATGAAAAGTGAATTAATACCTTTAGGTGTAATGAAAAAATATAATCTTTCTCTATAAATAAAATACAATCACAACTATTTTATTTTATTTATATATAATATTATCTAATATATGTCTTTGTGTTTAATTGCAATGTTTAAAAATGAGTCTCATATCCTAGAAGAATATATAAACCATTATATAAAACAAGGTGTTGATAAAATCTTTTTTATAGATAATGGAAGTAATGATGATTATTTAATCAAATTACAACCATTTATAAATAATAATTATGTTGAACTTGTAATAGATAATAGAAAACATGTACAAACTCATTGTTATAATAAACATTATTTAAATAAATGTAAGAATTATGATTGGGTTATTTTATGTGATTTGGATGAATTTATCTATGCAAGAAGAGGATTTAAAACTATAAAACAATATTTAAATTTATTAGACTACCGTGTTTCAAGTGTATATGTCCCATGGAAAATGTTTTCTTCTAATGGATTAAAAGAACAACCTACTAGTGTTATTAAATCTTTTACTAAAAGAACAAACTATGATAAAAATGAGGGATTTCAAGGTATTATAAAACATAATGGTTTAAAATATAGTTTTATTAAATCCATAATAAGAACAAAGTATCTAGTTAGATTTAATGTACACACACATATTACTTCAGTTAATAACAACATGACATCAAATAATGTTAAAAGATTAAAAGATGAACCTCATGACTTTGCATTAATTGATGAAAATATATTAAAACATTCATACCTACATCTAAATCATTATGCAATACAATCGTATGATTGGTTTATGAAAATAAAAAAAACAAGAGGTGACGTAAATTGTCAAGATGTAGAGAATATACGTGATGAAAAATATTTCCATGATTACGATATAGCTTCTAATGACATTGATGATTTTGAATTATGTAACTTATATAATTAACTTTTTTCTTTATTATAAACACGATTACCATTGTAACCACCTCTAAAATAATCCTTATTGTAGTCGTCATCATCCGCTAATCTTTTTTTTAATGCTTTTAATGTATTTTTAGCAATAATAACATCTTTTTCTATACATTTATAACATTTAAATCCATTAATCATTTTACACATTTCACATTTTTTATCCATTGTTATTTTATCCATTGTTACTATAATATTTAATTGATATTATATTATATCAATTGAATAATGAGTTTTCAAGAAATTATAACATTATCTCTTGTAGAAATAGTAGGTGATTTTGCCTTGAAGGAATTTGCAAACAATGGTGGTTTATTACCATTTGTTATCGGTATTAGTGGATATATTGGCGTTGTTTATTGTTTAATTGTTTCTCTACAAGGGTCGTCTATATTATTAGTAAATGGTGCATGGGATGGAATTAGTGCAATAATAGAAAGCATTGCTGCATACATATTTTTAGGAGAAAGATTTCATAGTCATATTCAATATATAGGACTATTTTTAATTATCATTGGTGTGTATTTATTAAAAATACCAAGAAATAAAAAATTTCCTTATCATTTTCCTAAAATTTAAGTGTTATTTTATTAAAAAAAAATTATTTTATAAATAATATGACTGATTTAGAAATACCAAAACGTGTTTTTATTGTTCCATACAGAAATAGAAAAGAACAAAAATTCTTTTTTTGTAATCAAATGTCATTTATATTAGAAGGTAAAAATGATTACGAAATTTATTTTTCTCATCAATGTGACGAACGACAATTTAATAGAGGAGCAACCAAAAATATTGGATTTCTTGCAATAAAAGAAAAATATCCAAATGATTATAAAAATATTACTTTTATATTTAATGATGTAGATACATTACCTTTTCATAAAATATTTGATTATGATACAATTGAAGGGGTTGTTAAGCATTATTATGGATTTACTTATGCTCTTGGTGGAATTGTAGTGATTAAAGGTGTTGATTTTGAAAAAACAAATGGATATCCAAATTTTTGGGGATGGGGAAATGAAGATAGTGTTTTTCAAAAAAGATGTCTTTTTCATAATTTGAAAATTGACAGAACACAATTCTTTCAAATAGGTAGTCCTGAAATATTACAGTTATTTGATGGTGTAAAACGTTTAGTTTCTCCTAGAGAATATGTACTAGGACAACAAGATAGTATGCATGATGGTCTAACTAGTTTGCATCGTATTAATTATACCATTGACAATGAATCATTGAATCCAGAAGATAATAGATTTATTGTAAATAATGAAAGAATAAAAATCATAAATATATTATCATTTTTAAGTGCAATAAGATTTGCTCAAAATAATTTTTATACTTATGATTTGAGAAATTCAACACGAACCATTATTAAACCAAAACAAGAACAATATACAAAACAACGTGTTGTGACAACAGATGATTGGAAAAATCTTTCAAATGAATCATCACCTAATTATTTATATTCAAAACAATATGCACAGAAAAATAATATTAAACCAAGAGCAACTACTAGTGCAAATATACGATTAGGTGGAATTTATTAATTGTCATTATCTTCCAACATTTGGAGGTAATTGTTCAATAATTTCATCTATTTCTTTTACCATAGCTGGTGTTAATTCAGGAATCATATCTTCAGGTTTCATATAATATTGACAACTTGCATCATATACATATAAAGATTCTAATCCTTTAGAATGATATGTATATGTTAAAACTAATTCAATTAATAAAGATAACCACATTACCTTTCTTGATATTTGTAATAATAACATTTCTGCAAGATCTTTATTATTAAAAAATGATGTTCTTATCACATTTTCATCCATTAAATCGTATCTTTTAAACTCTTTGGTAGAATTATTAAAAACCATAAATATAATCTTAGAATTATCAAGTTCATTTTCAATTGATATTCCTTTATCTATTATTGTATTTATTGGACCTTTTATTGTTTTATTTAATTTTGATAAATCTATTTCTTTTTGATCTTGCTTACGTACTAACATGTTAGTATAATTGCTATAATATTTTTTTATTATGTTATTTCCACATGAATAAAATAGTTTTTCAAATTTTAATGGATTTTTCTTGAAACATTTCTCAAAAATATTTCTATAATGTCTAGTTGAAATTCTATACAACTTTTCTTCTGTTTGAGAATTTATATTAGTTGATACAATTGAATCTCCATGAAATTCATAATCATTTTCTTCGCTATTATAAGATGCAGGGTTTATATTATTCTTGGGTATAAATATAGTATAATATCCTGGTATAGTAAGACTTTTATAATATAATTTGGTATCTCCAACTGGTAGTCTTTTTAATGGAATTGTAATTTTATCACCTTCTGATACATTTATAGGAATTCCACCATGAGCAGTTATTATTAACAAACCAATATTTATATTTTCATTATTAAAGGTATGTGACATTTTAAGAATAGGTGTATTTGAAGAAGTATAGTTTTTACTTTTTTTACTTTATTTTTTTGTGTAAAATCATTCAAACTTTTACGTTTTATCTCATATGACAATGGTTTATGTTTCATTGTTCTCTCTACGATTGGTTTTCTTTTTTTTAATGATTTATTACATTTTAGGGTTCTCATTAATTCATCCAATAAATTTAAACGTATATCTACCGAATAAAAATAAAAATATATTTTTTTTAAATAATCATCTAATATATCCTCTTTGTATATACTTTCAAAATCAATATCTTTAATTTTATCTATATCATATAAATTACTTTTGTGTTTAGTTATTGTATTATTACCATTTGTAGTAAGATAAATAAAATCGTCATTATCACTATCCTTTTTAAATATTTTATTATTTTTTATTAAAAAATCAAGAAAAGGTCTATTATCTTTCTCTAGAATTGATAAAATAGGACTAAATAAAAATGTATTTATTTTTTTTAAAAATAAATCAAATTCAGTATATTGTAATGAATTATCAAATGAATTATCAAATACATATACATAACATTTATATTCTTCTATTTTTGATGTTATAATTAAAAATGCATAAAATAATGTAATATTGTATTTTTTCATTTGAAAATAAATTTTATGGTCGTGTAGAGAAAAATAAATAATAGATGGGTCATATTCATTATAAGTATTTTCGTATTTTAAAGAAAATAAATTATATCCTATTTTCTTTAAAAATAATTTTTTCGCTTTACATTTTTTATAAATAGTTCCATTTAATTCTTCAAATAATATAAACATGTTAAAATAATCAACACGACTATTACTATCTGTAATCTTGGGAATAGGAATTATAAAATCCATATCTAGTCGTAATTGAGATAATGATAATATTGGTGGTGTTGGCGTTGATGGTGTTGATGATGACGGTGAAGGAGACAATGAATGATATATTCGTTCTGGATCTAACTTTAAAATTTTCTCTGAAAACTCGGTTGCATTTTCATTATCTTCAAATTTATGTCCAAAACGCCAAACATTCCAAAAAACAGAAATGGTATTCTCTGGATTCACATAATATAAATCTGCTCCTGATTTTATTAAATAATTAAATATATCAATAAATTTATTTATTTCATCATCATTTACTTCTTCTTTTTCAATAATTTGTTCTAATAATTCTAATAATATATTATTACCTTTATCATTAATATAATGAATGTCAAAATCAAGATTATCAATTATCCTATTTAAATCTTTATAATCTTGTGTTGTTACACTTTTTGATGAAGATTCTAATATCTCTACAATTTTAACTTCTAATTTACGATTATCCATATATTATCAATATATTTTCATTTATTCATCTTATTTTATTTATTTCATATATATATGAAATATATAAATGTTCCAATTAGATATGTTCCAAAAAGTATAACCAGAAAAGATAAACAAAAACAAATAAATATGCTTTTAAAATCAAAAAAATTATATAAAAAAAATAAATATTATACTCGCAAAAATATTTCATCTTATAAAAATAAAAAATCAAATCATGTATTGAACGCTCATAAAATATACAACATTAAAAATATAATACCAAATAAAGAATTATCACAAAAAACAGGATGCAAACTATCCGCGTTAAAACAAATCGTAAAAAAAGGTGAAGGTGCATATTATTCATCTGGTTCAAGACCGAATCAAACACCACAATCGTGGGGATTAGCTAGGTTGGCAAGTTCAATTACTTCAGGAAAAGCAGCTGCGGTTGATTATGATATAATTAATAAAGGTTGTAAGCATAACAAAAAAGCATTTATTTTGGCAACAAAAGCAAAAAATAAATATGGATATGGTCATTCAAAAACAAAAAAAATAAAAATCCATGATTAACCAATTATTTTTTAGTATAAGATTTACTATTTGATTTACTATTTGATTTACTATTTGATTTACTATTTGATTTACTATTATTTGATTTTCTTTTTTTAATTGTTTTTCTTTTTTTAATTGTTTTTATTATGTTGATTATTTTTTGTAATTCAATATTATATTTATTTATATTTATTAATTCATCGTTTATTCTTTTATAATCAATTTTGACACCATTTTTAATCAATAATATACATATTCTAATAATGTCATTCATTTTACTATCTTCTATTATCTGTTGGGGTTCCAACTCCATTTCATTATTTTCCAAATCTTCAATTCTATCATTTAATTCTTTAATAATATACATTAATACATTATCACCTTCTCTATTAATATAATTTATATCTGCTCCTTTTTTTATTAATTCTTCAACAATTGTATAATTTAAATAATATGCTGCATCGAATAAAGGTGTATTACCATTTGGGTCATTATGATAATTAACATCAAATAATGGATGTTCTACAATTCGTATTAAACAATCATTATTAAATATACCAGGTTCATTATTATTATTTCCTTCATCTAATAATATTTCTAAATAATATACAAACGCATTCATAACATTTTCTTGGGTTATTGTAGGTGTACGATATAAATAATTTATAAATTCAACCATTTCTCTTCTTGTAGTTATTGCATCAATTCTTTGATAAATATCCATATATATTACATATCATTTTTTTCAGTCTGTTTTATTTGAATTAATGCTTCTTTTATAATTATTAATTCATCATGTATTTGTACCATTTTAACAATCAAGTAGAGAATTATTAATACTGCAATAATAAAATATATTTCTCTATAAAGAATAAATAATAATGGATAAATATTTATAAATTGAATAGATAAATGACAATTAACACGATACAAGAAAGCAATAATATTGATTGCCAACATTATTTTTATAAGATTTTCTAAAATGGTTTTCATCTTTATTTTTTTGATTCATATATTTGAATATGAATCAAATCAATTTTATATACAATAATAATAATGTTGAATCATTTTTCTCAAGAAGAAAAGAATCATATTTCTCTACTTGTAAGAAAAATAGATTATGAAATTGTAGAGAAAGATTATGATAAATTAATTGAAATAGGCAAGGATGCAGAAAAATATGCATTTAAGGAAACAGGAAATAAAATAATAGATTATTATACTTTTACCCAAAGATTAGAAACAAAAGGAAAATATAATTGTAATTATTTTGATTTTTTAGAGAATATAGAAGAATTCAAAAAGAAAAAATTTATTCAAACAATGATTACCTTTTATGAAAAAATAAAAACAAGAAATCAATATTGTATTTATAAAGAAATATATAATGTTTGTATCACATCAATTAATGTAATGAGACCATTATTTTGTATGCAACTATTTGCTAAATATAATCCCAAAACAGTATTGAATTGTTGTTCAGGATGGGGAGGGTCTTTAGTTGCCTCTTGTGCATTAAATGTGGAGAAATATATAGGGATTGAAATAAACCATCATTTAAAAGAACCTTATGAAAATATGATTTCTTTTTTAAAAAAGAAATCCAAAACAGATGTAGAAATGTATTTTGAAAATGCATTGAATTTTGATTATTCAAAAATAAATTACGATTTTGTATTTACTTCTCCACCTTATTATTTTTTAGAGAAATATGAAAATAATATTATTTATTCTTCAAAAAAAGAAATGAATGAACAATTCTATATTCCATTATTTACAAAAACATATCAATCACTCTCTACAAATGGAACTTTTGTAATTAATGTTTGTAGAGAAATTTATGAAAAAGTATTAATACCTCTTTTTGGAAATGCACATGAAATGATTCCTTATAAAAAACTAAAAAAAAGACAGAGCAATTATTTAGAAATGGCATACATCTGGAAAAAATAAATAATATGTATTATATGGATTTGTGTAAATATAAAAATATATTTGGATATCCAAATGAAGGAATTCATTCATATAGAATATTTGACTTGGCAATTGTTGATATTTTTGCAACATTAATTGCTGCTTTTTTGATTTCTTATTTTTTTAAAATTTCATTTTTTTATACATGTATAATTTTATTCATTTTAGGAATACTTTTTCATAGATTATTTTGTGTGAGAACAACTATTGATAAAATATTATTTCGTTGATAAATAATCGTTGATAAATAATCGTTGATAAATAATCGTTGATAAATAATCGTTGATAAATAATCGTTGATAAAATATCAAATTTCTTTACTCTTTATTTAAATTATGCATGACATAATTTAAAAATAAAATATAAATTTTATCAATGAAAAGTTTCAAGGATATTCAACACGCTTTTTTTATTAATTTGGATACAAGAAAAGATAGAGAAATCTCTACAATCAATGAATTTAAAAAATTAGATATTCCTATTGAACGAATGAATGCAACTAAATTAACTGATAAAAGAGTTGCATGTAGTATGAGTCATTTAAAATGTCTACAAACTGCCAAGAAAAATAATTGGAATCATGTTTTAATTGTAGAAGATGACATTCAATTCTTAGACCCCACTTTATTCATTGAAAATTTAAATAAATTTTTATCTTCAGGTGTAATTTGGGATGTATTATTATTTGCAGGAAATAATATAGCCCCTTATACAAAATATGACGATTGTTGTGTTAAAATAAGTAAATGTCAAACTACAACTGGATATCTTGTATTGAATCATTATTTTGATACAATGATTGATAATATCAAAGAAGGAATCAATCTTTTAATAAAAAATCCAAACGACCATTTTTATTATGCAATTGATAAATATTGGTTTTCTCTTCAAGAAAAAGATAATTGGTATTTAATCACACCTCTAACCGTTGTTCAAAGAGAAGGATATAGTGATATAGAGAATAAAAATATTAATTATTCTTCTCTACTATTAAGTTTGGATAAACCTCGTTTATTTAATAAAAATTGAAAAATTTATTATTGCAAGGACTATTGTTGAAAATAAACCCAAATTTAATTACATTGATTTAATAGATAAATTAAATCTCGTCTAATCTTTTATTTGCAATATGAATATAATCATTATTAATTTCAAAACCAATAAAATCTATATTATTTTTTCTTGCCGAAACACATTCTGATCCTGAACCAACAAAAGGAACAACTAATAAAGTAGATGAAAATTTATTGAATGATGCTTTTATTAAAGTATCACATAAATTTAATGGTTTTTGGGTTGGATGGTCTACACGTTCTTTTTTCCCTGCTCCACCTGCTAAAGCTGGAACCTTTATAACATCTCTTGGCAATGCTCCTTCTTCGTGAGCAGTATAGGTAGTTTCTTTATCTCCATTACTAAATCTACCTACTGTTGATTTTCTAACTTTTCCTGCTGCATTTTTTAAAAATGTTTCTGTATAAGGTTCTCTAACATCATCACGATTAAATATTGGTTTTTCTTTATAACAACATAATATGCTTTCGTGAGTTCTTTGCCAAAAATGAAGTGTTGGTGTTACTTTATTTGTATAATGCCAAATTAACCATCTAACATTACAATTAATACGTGTTCTTATGAATGCAAGATTTTCACTGAACCCATATATATATAAAGTTCCTTGTGGTTTTAATATCCTTAAACATTCGCTAATCCAACAATCACACCATGATAAATAATTGTCCATTGTTTGTTTATCACTATCATTTCCAAAATCCTTTCCAATATTATACGGCGGATCACATATAATAATATCCACACTTTCATTATTTATTTTTTTCATACCGATAATACAATCTTCATTATATATTTTATTTATTTCTAATTCTTGGATTGTTGTTGTATCTTTTGGAATGATTACTTCGTTTTTAATATCTTGTGATGTTGTATCTTTTGGAATAATTAAATCAACCTTTTTCTTCTCAAGCAAATCAATTAATTCTTTTTTATTTTTGGATTTACATTTTTTAATTCCTTTTTCTTCACATTTTACCAAAAGTTCTTTTTTTGATAGTTTGGATAAACTTGTTTCTATTATGAAATCCATTCTTTCAATATACAATTAATATTAGTTATGTAATTAATTCAATTTTAATATAAAATTGAAAAATATTCTTTAATAATAAATGTTATTAAAGAATAAAAAATGTCGTCAATCATTGCTACCCAAATTGTCATGAATAATTTATTTCTTCCAAGAGAAATTATTGAAAACATAAAAGAATATACATTTCATAAATAAAAAGAATTCCAGAAAATGATGAAAGATATCAAATGTTGTATAATATTCAACCTAAGATATACGAACCAACAACGAACCATACATATGTTTATTTAACTATCAACGATGAGAAAGATTATTATATTGTTTATTTAGATTTTGAGATACAAGTTCAAGTATTTAGATATGAAACAAATAGAATTATTTTTATTAATGGTTCAAGATATATAATAGAATAATTATAATACATTCCAAAATAATATTTTATTAGTTGTATCAATATTATATTTTAAACAAGTCTCAAATGCTTTTTTATCGTAATTTGGAGTAGAAGGAAAATCAATCATTATTTTACTTTCTTTATCAAATGGTTTTGGATACTTAATAATAGTTAAATTGGGATATACTTTATCTGGAATAAATTCTGCTCCCACTTGAACACCAAATACTTTTATAGATTCATCTACAGACATTAAGATGCTTGAAATTAATGTTCCTGAACCAATTGCACACCATATTTCATCTGGATTAATTTGTTCTAAAACATGTTTTACTCTATTTGATATTATTTTTTTATTTTCTTCACTATTTGCCCCAAATACAATCTTTTCAACATGTTTTTTATTGATACAATATTCTCTCGCTTTTTTCTCTACTACACTTAAATAACCAAATGGAACTTCAATAATAGTTGCTCCATAATCAATACATTTCTGTGTATTTACATGTTTGTTTATTCTTTTTGCACAAAATATAGTAGCCTTTTTACCTACGGATTTACAATACGCAGACAAGGCAATTTGAAACCCACCATATACTGGACTTGCATATACAAATTCAGTTATATTTGGTTTATCAATTGTATTCATTAAAATACTTTTTGTTCCTCCAACTAATAAATCATCTCTTAAAACATGGATTCCATAATGATTTTCTATTACAATTGGATAATTCATATAATAAAATTGATTAAAAAATTAATAATTTACAATTAAATTATTAATTACTAAAATGGATTTTACAAAAAAAACAAAAGCAGAATTAATTTCCTTTTGCAAAGAAAATAATATCAAGGTTTCTTCTTCTAAAAAGAAAGAAGAAATTATACAAATGATTCATAACCCAACAACAACAACAGTTGAAATACCAAAAATAAAAAGATTAAATTATATTGGTTCTAAATTTCAATTGCTAGATTGGATTACACAAAATATATTGGAACACACAAAATGGACATCTCTTGAAGATAAAATAATTGCCGATTTATTTGCAGGAACAGGTGTTGTATCGTATCATTTTAGAAATTTAAATTCAATTGTGATTTCAAATGATTCCGAGTTGTATAGTCATATTATTACTTTTGCATTTACAAAATCGTGTTTTACAGAAAAATGTAGAGAAATAATTGATTATATACAAAAAGAAATACAAGATAATGAATATATAAATACATTTGGATTTATAACAAAACATTATAGTCCATTTAATTCAAATGAAAGAAAATTCTTTACAGTTGATAATGCACAAAGAATTGATTATATACGCAATCGTATTGAAATATTAAAAGAAACCATTTCTCTAGAAGAATATTATTTTATATTGGCATCACTATTAATTAGTGCAGATGCAGTTAGTAATGTTCCTGCTGTATATGGATGTTATTTAAAAAATTTCAAAGTAAAAGCAATGAAAGATTTAATATTATTACCGATTCATACAAATACAATTTTACCACGTTCTGGAACAAATACTTTTCATAGTGATGTATTAAATACAGAATTTCTTAGTTCATTTGAGACAGATTTGGTTTATTTGGATCCACCTTATAATGAAAGACAATATTCAAAAAATTATTTTCCATTAAATGTCATTGCAAAGAATTTATTTATAGAAGAACCTGTTTTGAAAGGAAAGACAGGAATTCCAACAGATTGTTTTATTTCTTCCTTTTGTAAAAAAGCAGAAGTAGAGAAATCATTTGATTTGTTATTTAGTCAATTAAAAACAAAATGGATATTCCTTTCTTATAATAGTGAAAGTCTTTTATCCAAAGAAAAAATATTAGAGTTAATGGGTAAATATGGTGAGGCATCTTTTGTAGAAAGAGGTTATAAAAGATTTAAATCGTACGAATACAATAATGATGTAGAAATCAAAGAATATTTATTTATTCTCAAGGTCAAATAATATTTTTAGAAAATTTGGATAATATGTAAATGTTCTTTAAATATAATTAGAAAGTTATCATAATACCAACGAATTGCCATATTTGTTCTACTTTTAGAATGAAATTGAAATTCTAGTAATGCAATATTTTTTTCATTTATTTTTATTTTTAATGTGGATGAATTATTCCATTCATTATATTGTTTCGTCCATGTATATTCGTATCTTGACCAATCTATTTCTTGAGTTAATTGAATGTATTGGATTTTATTTCTTTCTTCATGATAATATAAATTGGGACAATCAAATGTATAATTTGTTAATAATGGCAATATAAATAATATATTTAATTGTATATATTCTTTGAGAGATAGAATAGATGTAAAATCAATTCCTATTAAACTACAAAATAAATTAGGTTTGACTTGACCAATACATTGAGGAGCAACTTTTCCATTTCCTTTTTTCATGGTTTTTGCAGAAAGATGACGTGTACCGTCTACAGATGTGAAATCATATCTATTTCCTTTTTGTGCCGTATGAATACATTGTGGAAAGTAATTTTTTAACAAAACTAATTTATCTTTTAAAATATCAGGTTCTTCCATTCCATATTTATATTTTCCAATATATGGAATATTGTATGTTTTACAAATTGCCATTTCAAATATTTTACCAGTATTTTCTGTTTTGAGCATTTTATAAAAACGGTTCATTAATTTTTATTATTTATTTAATAATTATTCAATTTTATAATAAAATGACAACAATAAAAATGTATTATAATATTACAGAATTAAATAAAATAGGATTTTATCCAAAATTAAATATGGTGGATACAAATAGAGAAATATATATTTCTTTTTATCTAAAAGAAATAAATAATGAATATTATTGGATTCAAGAAAACCAATCTGTTATTTATGGTTTTACTAAAAAAAATGGAAAAGAATTGTTATCTTTTTTAAATAAAGAAATGGGAACCAATGCCAAATATATTTTAAATTCTGGTGGAAGAAGAATATATCCTATTAGTAATAACGCTACTTATTATATTTTGGAAAATTATAATAATTAAATTTTTTATAATTAAATTTTTTATAACTAAATTTTTATCCAACCCTCAGGAAATAAATCTTTTGTATTCAAATGTTGATTTTTTTCTTCAAACCATAATGAAGGATAACATACTATTTTATTTTTATTTTGATTTAGATATGCTCCCCACCAACTAAATGTGCTATTTGCAATAATATTATGATTACAACACGACATGAATATCATTTGTTCCCAATCCTTGAAATGAAAAGGACATTGTATAAAAGAAATATTGGATAAATTTTTTTTTAGTTGATTAATAATAATATTTACTTTCTCTACATCTTCTTCTTCACAAAAATATAAAACATTTAAATGAACATTATTTAATTGATAAATCATACAAGTTAATGCTTTAAAATAATATTCATATTTTAAAATATGATAATGTTTTGGTAGATTTATATAATCTCCTATTCTAAAATGAATACTTATAGTTGGATTTATATTATCAATAAATGTATAAAAAATAGTTTTCATTTTATTTAATTTATTTTGAAAACCAATTATATCTAATATTTCTTTTGAATATTCATGAAAATATTTATGAGATTGAAAATAACCTTGTAAATGAATATTTTTTAAACAAAGTTTTGGTAATTCATTATAAGAAAATTCTATTTCTTTTATTGTATTTACATTTTCACTAATAGTTGTAATTGTATATTTTTTCAAATTGTATAAAAAAGTATCCCAATAAGTTTCTCTATTTCCAATCTTTTTATAATAATAAAAACTAAAATCATGATTTTCTCGTAATGCATAGGCAATAGCAGTAAATATTTGAAATAATTGATTTCCTAATCCTCCTTTAACACAAAGATAAATCATATAAATGATTAATTTATATGATTTTATATATTAATATTATTTCTATTTAAAAATCCGTATTCAATTCAAATACATTTTCATCTTTTGTTTTATTTGCCAATGCATAACTACTAACATTACTTTCAAAAAAGTTTGCTTTTGATTCAATAGATATTAATTCCATCCATTCAAAAGGATTGATTACATTATATATTTTATCATAACCCAATTGAATCAATAAACGATCAGCAATAAATTGAATATATTGAGTCATTAATACTGAATTCATACCAATCAAACGACATGGCAACGCTTCACAAATAAATTCACTTTCTATTTCAACTGCTTCTCTAATAATTTCTTCAACCTTTTCTTTTGACAATTTGTGAATTAATTTCTTATAAATCAATACTGCAAATTCGGCGTGTAATGCTTCATCTCTAGAAATCAATTCATTTGAAAAAGTCAATCCAGGCATTAATCCTCTTTTTTTCAACCAATAAATAGAACAAAATGCTCCTGAAAACATGATTCCTTCCACACATGCAAAAGCAATCAACCTGACTGCAAAACTACTTTCTGTATCGTGAATCCATTTTTGTGCCCAATCTGCCTTCTTTTTGATACAAGGAAAGTTTGCAATTCCTTCAAACAATTTATTTTTCTCTACATTATCCTTAATATATGTATCAATCAATAAACTATATGTTTCACTATGAATATTTTCCATTGCAATTTGAAAACCATAAAATGCTCTCGCTTCTGCAACTTGTATGTCATTCATAAATCTTACTGCCAAGTTTTCTAATACAATTCCATCACTTGCAGCAAAAAATGCCAATATAGTAGAGATAAAATATTTTTCTTCATTTGTTAATTTCATTTCCCAATGATTATAATCTTTTGATAAATCAATTTCTTCTGCTCTCCAAAAACTATCTACTTGTTTTTTATACATTTCCCAAATGTCTTCATGTTCAATTGGAAACATTACCAATCGCTTGTCATTTGGAATAAGAATTGGTTCTGCCATACTGATATATATAATACTATATATTTATATTATTTACAAGAGCAACCATTTAATAACACGAATAATTATTTATTTTCTTCTCTACAAGAAGTATATGTGTGAATCTATTATTGTTACATTTGATTTAGCAACAAGAGACCAAGAGATTGAAAGAATAAATCAATTAATTAAACAAAAACAATCCTTCTTAACAGATAAAAGTAGAGAAATAAAAAAAACAGTCAAAGATAATAAATATTTAGAAATTGTAAAAAAAGAATATGATGAATATAATCATCATTTGATTGATACAAAAAAAAAACAATTAGATGCATTTAAAAAATTATTAAGTTATATAAAACATGATGGTTTATTAGAATATCAAACTGAATTACTTTATAAAATAAAACAACTTGAGAAAGAAATTAGAGATTTACGTTAATAAGCCTCTTAATATTGATTTATTATGGTGTCCTCTATTTCCATTTAAACGATTTTTATACATTTCCCACATTTTTCTCTTGAATGCATTTTTATATGTTCTAATGATTACCTTTATCCAAAATGTCTTTAATATTGCAACATATTCACCACCTGATAATGTTATACAATGAGCAATCTCAAATCTTAAATATTGTTTTACTATATTATTATAATTTCTTACTAATGGATGATTAAACAAACGATGATTTATATTGGGTAATCTTCTTCTTACACCTGGTGATTTTAAATAAGATACATCTTTCTCTACTATTTCAAAAATATTATTATGATATAAAGCTATTCCTTCTCCTTCTTCTTCTTCATATTCAGGATAATCTTCTTCCTCATCATCTTCATCTTCTTCTTCATCATCTTCTTCCTCGTCATCTTCTTCCTCTTCTTCGTCATCTATTAAATAATTATATATTTCACGAGTATATGAATTAATTACTAAAAAATGTCCATCTATATTTTTATCACTATTCTCGTCTTTTCCAAATATCAATGGATGAAATAATTCACACACAACAATTCTAAATAGTGGTTTCATAATAAATCAATTGTTATTATTTAACTTTAATTCATATTTATTTCAATTTTATGTTATTATTATATATATGAAGTATCCTTCAAAAAAACTAGGAAAAATAAGTAAATTACCTAATTATCAAAAACTATTGACAAATAAATACATATTGTATTTAGTGTTATTTTTTAGTTGTATATTTTTATTCTCACTTCTTTTAGCCAAAAAAATAAGTCTCATTATTCTATTTTCTTTAATTGGATATGTAATTTGGTTTTATAATAAAAACATGACTGTTGTTTTAGGACTTGCATTAATTATAACTTTTATTGCTAATTTAGGAGTAAAAGTAAAAGAAGGTATGGAAAATAGTAGTAATGACTCTAGCTCAACCACTGATGCAAAATCAACTTCTTCCACACCAAATAATTCATCTACCACAACAAATAATAATACATCTGTTACAAATACAAAAAATAAAGATGATAAACCAAAAACAGAAAATATGGATATTATGAGTAACAAGAAGAGAAATAGAATTGATTATGCATCTACAGTTGAAGATGCATATGATGATTTAAGTAAAATTTTAGGTGGAGATGGAATACAGAGATTAACTGGAGATACACAGCAATTGTTAGAACAACAAGTTCAACTAGTAGATGCAATGAAAAATATGACACCACTTATAGAAACTGCAAAAGGATTATTAAATGGATTAAACATGGATGGATTAAATGGACTCACTGATATTGCACAAAAATTGTTACCAAATAAATAATTTGTATATTTTCATAAGAAATAAATAAATATATTATATATTATGAGTAATGATATTATGGATATTAAATTAAATAATGTAACTGGAAAGTGTGACGAAAAATGCATGTTTAAATATAAATATACTACAAGTCCAACATGTCTTGCAACCAATAATACTACTAACTTTTCACTATCCTATGCAAATAGTTCAACACCTCCTGTTACATTTAATAATACTGACTACCAAGTAGAATTAATATCTTTATATTTTTCTTCGGTTCATTATTATAATGGTAGTTCAACCGAAGGAGAAATTGTAATAACACATAAATCTGTTTCTGCAGGAAAATACTTAATGGTATGTTTACCATTAAGTACAAAAAATGGATTTCCAAGTGATTTATTAAATAATATATTAAATCAGATTTATTCCATTCAAAATGGAGATCAAGACAACATTAAACCAGACGTAGATTACAATTTAAATGATATTGTTAGAGATACTCCTTATTATTATTATAATGATGAAAATAATTATGATATTATTTGTTATGGATTATCTAATGGAATATATGTACCGACAAACTTAATTGATAATATAAAAAATGGTCCGTCATCCATTGCCAATCCAACAACTACTGAAATGTTTCCAAAAGTGAAAACTCTATTTTATAATGCAAAAGGTCCTACAAAATTTAATAATGATGAAATATATATTGATTGTAATCCAGTAAATAGTAGTGGACATGAACAAATATTATTTGAAAATGGTAAAAATAATTTTGAAACAACTTCACTACCTAAAGCACCTCAAAATATGACTCTATTAGAAATAATAGGTATATTTTTATTTATAATATGTTTATTTGTTGCAGGAACGAAAATATATCATAGTGTAAGAGGATCTAAAATGAGTATGAAAAGTATGTTTAAGAGTAAACCTAAATCACCACTATTTGAAACAAATACTGAATTGTTGGAACAATTATTGGCATATTTATTGGAAAAAAGCAAGGAATTAAGAGCAACAGCAGGTGTACCTTCACCTACATCTTAAATAACACCTGTATCTAAAATAGATGCAGCATTATATTGATTATCTAATGTTGGTGTAAAAGAATAACTAGTTGTGTCAGAATTGTAATTATAAATGGGAGCTCTCGTTTTAACAATTTCTTGTTCTAATGTATATGGATATACATTATTATTAATCATTTCGGCATATTTTTTTTCTTCAGTTGGTATATAATTTTGTATTCCATAATTTCCAGATTCAATAGATGATGACATTATTAATTTATATGCAACAAAAAATCCTAAAATTCCTAAAATTGGGTTTGTTTGTGCAAATAATATTATTGCTAATCCAACAACAATTACTTTCCCCCATATTGAATCAATTAAAATTGCTAAACTATATGGTATCTCATATCCCATTATCAAATATATAAAAAATAAAATGATTAATGTTAATTGACCCATGTTTTTTTTTTCAAAAAGCATATTCGTATCAATATTCATATATGATAATGATATTTTATTTCTTATTGTCAATTCATTGGTTTATAAATACAAATAGAGAAATAATGTTTTCTATTTTGTATTCATAAAATTGATATAAATACATTACGTTAATAATGTATTTATAAAAGTTTAATGTCAATGATTCATTCTTATCTAGGAGGAAAAGGATACACCATTTTAAAAAAAGAATTATCTAGAGAACAATTAGAAGAAATTAAAAAAGAATTAATTGCTAAACCAATTGTTGTAAATAATTGTGGACCACAGAATAAACAAAATACATTTCCTATCTATAGAGAATCATTAAATAAAATATACGTACCAAGATATTATGGAATTAAAAAATTTAATAAACCTAAAGAAAATAAATTATCAGATGGTGAAACTATACATCCAGAGTTTATCGGTTCTCTACGTCCTATACAAATTCCAGTAGTTGATGCATTTATGAAAAATATAAATGAAGGAAAAGGAGGTGGTTTATTAGAATTACCATGTGCATTCGGTAAAACAGTATTATCCTTGTATATTTATTCTCTACTCAAAGTAAAAACATTAATTATTGTCCATAAAGAATTTTTATTAAATCAATGGATAGAGAGAATACAACAATTCTTACCCAACACTCGT
>Ga0214923_10001589_pt1 | contig 32085 bp, 33 predicted proteins | sample LL1510_MetaG_FD_177993 | JGI IMG/M metagenome (GOLD analysis project Ga0214923, IMG submission 177993) | Freshwater microbial communities from Lake Lanier, Atlanta, Georgia, United States - LL-1510 | ecosystem: Environmental > Aquatic > Freshwater > Lake | place: USA: Georgia | collected...
TCTTGCTCCAGGCAACAACGGACTCCGGGTAGAGCTGCACTTGGCTTTGACCAAGAATCTCGTGCAGCACAAACCAGTGCGTGGACGACCAATGCCCTGAGTTGCAAAACGTGACGCTGGGCTGTGGTACGAGCAACCCCTCTTGCTCTGCAAGGGTTTTGAGCTGGGTGCGAGACAAAAGGCGGCCGGTATTTGGCACAAAGAACTCTGCTGAGTCGAAGTTCCGTGCTCCGGGGAGGGTTCCCCAGCGTGCGGCAGCCGGGTGACGCATCTCCCCGCTGAAGAAATCTTCTGGGCGTGAATCGATAAGTGCGGGGCGAGAGGCGGTGGAGCCTGAGAGACGCTTGATGAGCTCGTCCGTGCTGAGCATGTAATCTGGCCGGTAGCGCAGAGAGATGCTTGATGACGTGACCTGAGGCGAGGCTGTCTCGATGGGCAGTTTCTCTGCCATCCACGCGCCCAGTCCACCATTCAGAATGGCGAGGTTCTTGAACCCTGCAGCCTTCAGGGTCCAGTAGATACGGGCAGGCCCACCGAACTCGCTCGGATCGGACCCGGAACCCGCCAGAACAATAGGACGCTCCAGAGTGAGCCCGAGAGGCCTGACCAGTGCCGTGAGTCTGTCGATCGTGATCACGGCGCCCGGGTTATCGGTCGGGCCTCGAAAAGAGGAGTAGGGCAGGGGCAGGGCGCCTGGAATATGGCCGGCTGCGTAGTTTGGCGTCTTCTGGTCTGACTGAAGGAGTTCACGTGTGTCGAGAACCGTGACCTGTTTTCTGTTGACGAGTTCTTTGAGTTGCGAAACCGATATGACTGGTCCTGGCAAAACATCCGCAGCAGAGGCCTGAGCCGCAGATACGAGGAGGGTCAAGGACGCAAGAGCTGCGCAAAGACGTGAGGCAGAGACAAATGGGAGGATCTTCATAACCCTCTAGTCTAGCGACCTTTGAGAGACTCCTTAGGGTCGTTTGTTCTTTGCATGTGCCTCCCAGAGAGAAGCGCTGCAACGATGGCGAGGGAGAGACCTGCATTACTATGCTCGACATGATTCGGTTGAGCGCAAACCTCTCTTTTTTGTGGCCCGAGATCCCCTTCCTAGAGCGCTTTTCGGCTGCAGCGGATATGGGTTTCCTCGGCGTCGAGGCCCGAACGCTGGGTGATGCGCCTTGGCCTGTCATCGCCGAGTTGCTCAATGCGCATGGCCTGCAGATGGTTCTGATGAATGCACCTGTTGATGACTGGGATGAGGGGGGTCGGGGTTACGCAGCGCAACCCGACCAACAGGCCCTCTTTAAAGACTCCATTGAGCGCGCCCTGGACTGCGCGGACGCAATTGACATTCAGCAAATCCATGTCATGTCCGGCACTCGGGGTGACCGCGATGTGCTGATCGAGAACCTCAGTTGGGCCGCTGAGTTGGCCGCGCAGGCCAGACGGGTGCTCACCGTTGAGCCCATCAACACGCGCGATATGCCGGGCTACTTTCTCAATGATCTTGACCTTGCTCTTGAAGTGATCCGAGCTGTCGATAGCCCCAATCTTCGACTTCAATTCGATCTCTATCACCAGCAAATCATGCGCGGAGACATTCTGACCAGTCTGCGAAACGCGGCCCCCTATATCTCCCATATTCAGATCGCTGGGGCGCCGAGCCGCAACGAACCAGACCTCGGTGAGCTCGCGTTTGAACGCATCTTTGAGGCGATTGAAGCCCTGGGCTACGCAGGATGGGTGGGGTGCGAATACCGCCCTTCGACGATCGAGACCCGTAGCGGCTTGCGTTGGGCACAACCATACCTAGGGGATTGATTCTTCATGACTCAAGAGATTGCATTTCTGGGTGGCGGCTGCTTCTGGTGTCTCGAGGCCGTCTTCCTTCGAGTTCGCGGAGTGGCTGAGGTGGTCTCTGGCTACATGGGGGGGCACGTTGCACATCCAAGCTACGAGGCAGTCTGCGGCAAGAAGACGGGCCACGCAGAGGTCGTGCGGCTCCGGTTTGATCCCCAGGTGGTGACCTACGAGGATCTATTGCACCTGTTTTTTGCTGTCCATGACCCAACCACTCCCAATCGGCAGGGCAACGATGTTGGTCCTCAATACCGATCGATCGTCTTTACGACTTCCTCGCAACAGACTGACCAGCTGCGCGATGTCATCGCCTCGATGGAGCGGGAGGGGGTCTACAAGGCACCGATCGTCACCGAGACTGTGGCTCTTGAGGGCGCCTCAGGCGCGGGGAAGGAGGGGGAGGTGAGAACGACCTTTTGGCCTGCCGAGGACTACCATCAGAACTATTTTGCGAGAAACCCACATCAGGGTTACTGCATGATGGTGGTAAGTCCGAAGGTGAAGAAGGCCCAGTCGGCCTTCTCGAGACTTCTTACTTAATCTTGGCCTCTTTGTACATCACGTGCTTGCGAGCTTTGGGATCGAACTTCTTGATCTCCATCTTCTCGGGCATGGTTTTTTTGTTTTTTGTGGTCGTGTAGAAGTGCCCCGTTCCGGCTGAGGACTCTAGCTTGATCTTTTCGCGCCCAGACTTTGCCATGTTCGTTCCTAGATTTCGTTGCGTGAGCGCAGGTCGGCCAGCACAGACTCAATGCCGTTCTTGGTAATGGTACGAACGGCCGCGTTCGACACGCGCAGGCGCACCCAGCGGTTTTCGCTCTCTACCCAAAACTTCCGGTAATGGAGGTTGGGCAGAAAACGCCGCTTGGTCTTGTTGTTCGCGTGAGAAACGTTGTTTCCCACCATCGGCTTCTTGCCGGTTACTTGGCAGACGCGGGCCATTGCAGTGCTCCTACGGATTTGACTGGCTTTTTACCAAACCGGTGACGATAGTCTGGATTCCCTTTTTAGTCAAGCCCTTAGATGGTTCGTGAGGCTCACCACCCCCTCACCCGCAACGATGAGATGATCCCAGAGGTCGATATCGAGCTGGGACAGCAGGATTCGAAGACCCTGGGTGAGGCGCAGGTCGGCACCACTGGGCTTGGGCACCCCGGAGGGGTGATTGTGAAAAATGATGACCTGTGCCGCGTTAAGTTGAAGGGCGCGCGCAACGAGCTCCCGTGGATAGACGCTGGTCTGAGAGAGGGAGCCTCGAAAAATCTCCTCAGTTCGGATCAGGCGCCGCTGGGAATCGAGAAACGCCGCACCGAAGACCTCATGCGGCAGCCAAGAGAGATGCACTCGCAGCCAGGCACTCAGCTCGAGAGGGCTCTCGAGGGCCTCCCCGGGTTTTGGGCCCTTGGCGACCCTGCGCATGGCCTCTGCCGCCGCTTGAATGAGGGCAAATTTGGCCGGACCGATCCCTCCCAGTTCCCGAACTTGCGAGAGCGGTGCGGCGATGACGGCCGAGAGTGAGCCAAACCGATCGATAAGCTGGGCTGCGATTTGCTCGCATGACTGCTTGGGCGTTCCAGTCTGGATGAGAATGGCAAGAATCTCGGCGTCGTTCAGAGACTCTGGTCCGCTTCGAAGCAGTCGCTCCCGAGGTCGGTCTCCAACGGAGAGTCGATGGCGGTATTGGGCATTTCGGTCTTGGACAACGATGGGTCTGGGGCGTCTCATGGGGTCGTACTCGCTAAACTTCTGACTCTGCGTGGACTCCCTCTGAGCCACCACTAACTGTTAGGCTGACGACCTCATGAGCGCGACTTCGATCCCAGCGGTTTCACCGACCTCGCATGTGACCTTTCACTACTGCTTGAGTCTGGAGGACGGTCAGATCGTTCTTGATACGTTCGGAGATAAACCCGCGACCATTCAGATGGGGAGCGGTCAGTTCGCTGAGGGGCTTGAGCGCTGCATGATTGCGCTGAGCGAGGGGGAGGAGCGCGTTTATCACCTGGGACCCGAGGATGCCTTTGGCCCCCGAAACCCCGAGCTGGTTCAGCGGGTTTCGAGGAGCCTTCTGGCCGAGCACTCAGACCAGAGTGAGCCGCTCGAGCCAGGCGATCTCTTGGAGTTTCCAGCCCCGGAGGGCGGTCGATTTGCGGGGGTCTTCAAGGGCTGGGACGGGGAGTCAGCCTTGTTCGATTTCAATCATCCCCTGGCTGGCCAGCCGCTCTCTTTTCGAATTCGAATCATTGGAGTGCTCTAGTGACCAAGGTTGTTGACGAGATTGTCCTTGCGGAGCCCAGAGGCTTTTGCGCGGGAGTCGATCGTGCGATTGAGATTGTGGAGCGGGCTCTTGCGAAGTTCGGAGCGCCTGTCTACGTGAGGCACGAGATCGTGCACAACGATCATGTGGTTCGAGACCTAAGAGAAAAGGGAGCTATTTTTATTGAGGACCTCGATGAGGTTCCCCTTGGTGCACGCGTGATCATGAGTGCACACGGCGTCTCGAGAAAGGTTCGCGAACATGCAGTAGAGCGGGACCTCGAAGTCTTTGATGCCACCTGCCCTCTCGTGACCAAAGTTCATGTGGAGGTCCGGAAGTTAGCGGCCGAGGGCTACTCAATTGTGATGATTGGTCACTCTGGGCACCCGGAAGTGGAGGGGACGATGGGCCAGCTGGACTCGGGTATCTATCTTGTTGAGGACGAGTCCCAGGTGGCTCGTCTTGAGATTCCTCAGACCGACAAGTTGGCTTATGTATCTCAAACGACGTTGTCGATGGATGACACACAATCCGTTGTGAATGCCCTAAAGGCTCGCTTCCCTCATCTCAGGGGACCGAAGTTCAGCGACATCTGTTACGCCACTCAGAACCGACAGGACGCTGTGAAGCTCATGAGCCGTCAGGTCGATGTGGTCTTGGTTGTGGGGAGTCGCTCGAGCTCAAATAGCAACCGTCTCCGAGAAGTTGCTGAACGGCATGGCGTGCCGGCTTACCTCCTCGATGACGCGCTGGGGCTGGATCCGAGTTGGATTGAGGGAAAGTCTCGCGTCGGGATTACAGCGGGTGCATCGGCACCAGAGGCGCTCGTTCAGGGGCTCGTTGAGGCCGTGAAGGCCGCGGGTGCCTCCTCCGTTCGCAGGCTCCCCGGTGCAGAGGAGCACATTCGTTTCCCGTTGCCCAAGGGCCTGAATTAAACTAGCAGTCAGCGTACACGTGCCGGTGTAGCTCAGTCGGTAGAGCAGCGCATTCGTAATGCGAAGGTCGAGGGTTCGATTCCTTTCACCGGCACCACCTTGGCCCCCGCTATTCAGATCTCTTGACGCGTTACTCCCTTGGTATTACGTTACCGACTTTGGTATTACTAGGGAGGTCGCATGCCGACGACACTGACGAGCAAGGGGCAGGTCACCATACCCAAGCAGATTCGTGACGCCCTGGGCTTGAAGCCCGGAATGCCAGTGGATTTCGGCGTTAACAAGTCGGGCGAGGTCGTTATTTATGCTGCTGAGGGGTCGAGGAGGCAGAAACGCGACCGATTCGAGGCTGCTCGAGGAAGAGCTGACGTGAAGTGGCGAACACAGGAGCTTATGGCGTTGCTGCGTGACGAGGCTTGATGCTCGTTGACACAAACGTCTTAGTTGACGTTTTTGGTGATGATCCGCATTGGGCCGATTGGTCGGTGGATCAACTGCGATCGCAGTCTCGCGTTTATCGGCTGGCGATCAATCCCGTTATTTACGCCGAGTTATCGCTGACATTCTCAACCGTTGAGTCGCTTGATCGAGCGATTGAGGATCTGGGCCTGACCCTATTGGAGATTCCGAGGCCCGCCTTGTTTCTCGCGGGAAAGGCCTTCGTGAAGTACCGGCGGGGCGGGGGCACCAAACGCAATGTTCTTGGGGACTTTTTCGTTGGTGCCCATGCGGCCGTGAGTGGCCTCCCGATCCTTACCCGAGACACTCGACGCTATAGAAATTACTTCCCGAGCGTCAGGCTCATAGCGCCGTCCGCCCGGACCCCCTGAGCGTCGAAAGGGTTATTTCACCAGAGATCCGTACACGAGCGACTTAAATAGCATGCGGGTATGAATGCGGTTTGAGGGTCCCTGAGCCATGAGAATGCCGACGAGTTTCTCCTTGGGGTCGATCCAGAAGCTCGTTCCCCATGCGCCTGCCCACATGGCATCTCCTCTTGATCCGGGGGTATAGCCCATGCCCTCGTCGAGCCGCACGCCAAAACCGAGTCCAAAGCCGTACCCGGGGCCTGTGGTGCCAATGGTGCTTCCGGCCATCCCCACGGTGTGCTGCGAAAGCATGAATTCCACGGTCTTGCGCGAGAGGTAGCGTTTGCCATCGAGTTCGCCACCGTTCAGTATCATCTGGGCAAATCGAAGGTAGTCTGAGGCGGTGCCGACAAGGCCTGCACCCCCTTTGAAATAGCTCTTCCCCCTGGGGTCGTAGGCGTGCCGGTAGGCCTTGAGCATCCACGCCTTCTCTTTATCTGAGTCGAAGGCCTCTGCCATGCGGGGCATGCGCTCTCCTGAGACCCACCAAGTGGTGTCTTTCATGCCCAGGGGTTTGATGAGCATGTCCCCGACAATCGCATCAAGGGGCTTTTTCTCCACTCGCTCAAGCAGCAGACCGAGCACATCGACTGCGATGGAGTATTCCCAGACGGTTCCTGGCTGGTGGGCGAGGGGAATCTGGCCCAAGTTCTTGAGCATGTCGTCTGTTGTGATGTCTGACTCTCGTGCTTCGATGTTGAGCTCGTCATACATCTTCTTAATGCGCGCCGACTTCGTGCCTCCTGCGTATACGAATCCCGCTGTATGGCGCATCAGGTCCTGAACCATGATTGGGCGGTTAAGAGGCACATCCCCGCTTGGGGTCTCCACCTTCAGATCCTTGAGTTCAGGCAGATAGGCGGTGATGGGGTCGTTTAGCTTGAGCTTGCCTTGTTCGACCAACATCATTGCTGCGGTCGTCACGATGGGCTTGGTCATGGACGCGAGTCGAAAGAGCGCGTCTTTCGTCATGGGCTTGGTCTTGGCCTGATCAAGATACCCATGGGCCTCGAAGTGAACCACCTTGCCATTTCGGGCCACCAGGGTGACCGCCCCCGGAAACATCTCTTTGTTGACCTGCTCCTTCATGGACCCCGCTATGCGCGAGAGCCGATCCTGCGCGAACCCCTCGGTAATGGCTGGGCTTGCAGCGGCAACCTTGGGAGCGTCTGCGGCGTGGGCGAGGGAGGCGGCGCCCAGGGATGCAAGCGTGACGGCGACTGACAGCGCCATGGCGCTCAGTCTTGGTGAATATTGGCGGGTCATACGCGTCTCCTCTGGGAATATTTCGGCCAGTTAATCGATGCATTCACGGACCAACAATTGGTGGTTGCCCGAGGGCCCACGCAGTGCAGTCGGTCTTATTTCTGCACCACAATGCACTGAACAGTCCCTTGATGGAGGATTCAATGAACCGCAGAAAATTTTTCGGATCTGCTGGGGTTTTGGGCGCGGGTGCCTGGTTTGCGAGCGGCCCCGCGGCTCACGCACAAACCCCTCATGGTCAGCACCACCCTCCCAAGACGCCGTTTTACGTTCCGCACACCTACATTCCGATTGCAAACAGTGATGAGCGTTTTCCGGTGCGTCGCATCTACTGCATCGGGCGAAACTATGCTGCCCACGCCCGTGAAATGGGGTCAGATCCGACAAGGGAACCCCCCTTTTTCTTTCAAAAACCCACCGATGCCATCCAGTTCGTAAAGCCGGGAACAGTCGCCGATCACCCCTACCCGCCGCTCACGAAGAATTACCACTACGAGGTGGAGCTTGTTGCCGCACTCCACAAAGACGGACGTAACGTTCCGGTCGAGCAGGCCCTCGACCTTGTCTATGGGTACAGCCTCGGCTTGGATATGACGCGCCGAGATCTTCAGCGCGCTATGGGGGATCAGAAAAAACCTTGGGAGATCGGCAAGAGCTTTGATCGCTCAGCGCCGATTGGCGAGATTCATCGCGTCGCCAGCACGGGGCATTTCACCAAGGGGCGGATCTGGCTGAAGGTGAATGGCCAGATGAAGCAAGACGCCGATCTGAATCAGATGATCTGGTCGGTGGCCGAGCAGATTTCCAAGCTCTCAGAGGCTTTCGAACTATTCCCCGGAGACCTCATTTACTCGGGCACGCCAGAGAATGTCGGGCCGGTGGTCAGAGGAGACACCATTGATATTCACATCGATGGACTCCCCGACCTGAGCGTGAAGATCGTCTGACTTACTCGAGTTTGATTCCGGCAGACTTGACCACTGCCCGATAGCGAGCAATATCGCGCCTGATCTCGTCTCCAAATTTGGAGGGGGTTCCGGGTGTTGCGGCGATGCCGAGGACCTCAAGTTTTTCCTTGACCTCCGCGTCATTGAGCACGGTGTTGAGCTCGGCATTGAGTCGCTCAACGATTGCGCTTGGAGTCTTTTTGGGAACCAGAAGCCCCACCCACGAGTTGATCTCAAAGTTGGGGTATCCGCTCTCTGCGAACGTGGGCACATTGGGTAGAGATTTCGCCCGACTCGCACTAGAGACGGCAATCGCCTGAAGCTTTCCGGATTTCACGTGTGGAAGCGCTCCTGCAATGGCGGTATAGACGAGGGGCACGTTGTTACCCAATGCATCAGCGATGGCCTGCCCACCGCCCTTATAGGGAATATGAACCAGGTTTGCGCCGGTGCGCTGTTTGAAGATTTCGCCGGCAATGTGGGGGGTCCCGCCATTGCCAGAGGTGCCATAGGAGAGGCCTCCTGGCTTTGACTTTGAGAGCGAGACGACATCAGCAAGGGTCTTGCCCGGAAACTCGGGACTTGCGACAAGGATGAGTGCTGCGTCTCCGATTTTGCCGATGGGGGCGAAGTCTTGAACAGGGTCAAAGGGAAGCTTGTCAAAAACAGAGGGATTGATTGCGAGCGTTCCATCAAAACCCATGAGAAGGGTGTATCCGTCCGGCTCGCTGAGCATCACTTGATGGGTGCCAATGTTTCCCGAGGCGCCAGGCTTGTTCTCGACAACCACCTGCTGGCCAAGGCGGCGTGAGAGCTGGTCTGCAATGAGACGCGCACTGGTGTCTGTAACACCACCCACCGCAAAAGGAACCACGAGCTTGATGGGCTTGGTGGGGTAGGCTTTCTGCGCATATGCGCCTGGGGCGAGCGCACCGAGCAATGAGGCGAGGCCAGCGGCCCATATGAATTGAAAGAAAGACCTCGGGGTCATGTTCGTCTCCTGTTTAGTTATTCGGGTGCGTACTTCTTTTCGAAAGCCCAGACATCCTCAAACCCCACGAGCGAGACGAGGTCGGAGAAGTCCGCGATGGGCGTGTTAAGCCCGGTGGATGAGCCATTGGCCTTGAGATGCGAGTAAGCCTCGCGCATCGCCTGCATGGCGCAGAGGAGCGCCGTAACCGGAAAGATGGCGATCTTGTAGCCAAGCGACTCCAGGTCTGCTTTTGGCAGCACGGGCGTGCGGCCCTTCTCAACCATGTTGGCAACCAGAGGCACTTTGAATGTCTCGCCGATCTTTCTCATCTCCTCCGGCGACTCTGGAGACTCCACAAAGAGGATATCCGCGCCCGCTCTGAGGTAGAGGTCGGCACGGCGAAGGGCCTCGTCGAGCCCGAGGGCTGTTCGGGCATCCGTTCTGGCGATGATGAGGAAGTCCTTTGAGCTTCGGCTCTCACTTGCCACGCGCACCTTCTGGGCCATGTCCTCGGCGGGGATGACCCGTCGCATGGGCGTGTGCCCACATTTCTTGGGGAACTCCTGGTCTTCGAGTTGAATCGCTGCAGCCCCGGCCTGCTCGTAGCCCTGAATGGTGTGTCGAACATTTAGCAGCCCCCCGTATCCGGTGTCTCCGTCTGCGATGAGGGGCGTTGACGCCGCACTAGCCATGGCCCTCACCCGACCGACCATGTCTGAATATGTCGCAAGACCTGCATCCGGCAGGCCCAGATGGGAGGCGACAGTTCCAAATCCGGTCATGTAGAGGGCCTCGAATCCCATCTGGTCCGCCAGACGGAGAGAGACCATGTCGAAGACCCCGGGGGCCACGACGAGTCCGGGCATGAGCAGGCGGGGTCTGAGGGGGGTGGGCAGCACGATGGGGGGGCTCCTTGGCAGTTGTTCAGTGCCCTACTCGAGGGTAATTCCGGAATCTTTTACCACCTTTCGCCACTTCGAAATGTCTCGCAGGTAGTAATCTTTGAACGCACTGCTCGGCATGGCGATAGCCGTGATGCCCTTGCTGGCCATGTTTTCTTGCATCTCCCGAGAGGACACGATTCTGATGACGTCGTCGGACACTTTCTTGACAAGTTCCGCTGGAGTTCCTTTTGGCATGAAAAATCCTTGCCACAGGACGTGCTCATAACCGCTCACCCCCTGCTCCGCAACGGTCCTGATCTCGGGGGCGGGGGCAAATCTCTCCTTGCTCGTAACTGCTAGCGCTCGAAGCTTTCCACCCTGTGCGAGCGGCAGGCCCACAGGCATTCCTGCGAAGTAAAAGTCGATCTGACCCCCGACGGTGTCGGTGGCCGCGAGCGAGCCACCCCGATACGGAACATGCACGCCGTCTATACCCGCTAGAACCTTGAACAACTCCGCTGCCATATGGTCAGAGTTCCCAATCCCGCTTGAAGCATAGTTCAGCTTTCGGGGCGAACTCTTCGCAAGCTTGATGAGGTCTTGCACAGACTGAGCGCTGGATGCGCTCGGAACCACCAGAATGTGGGGAGTCGCTGCCACTGCGACTACCGGGATGAGGTCTGTCTCGCCGTTGAATGGAAGCTTTGGGTTGGCAGCGGTGCTAATTGCAAGCCCATTTTGCGCAAATAGGAGCGTGTAGCCATCGGGCGCTGACTTCGCGGTGAGATCCGCTGCAATATTCCCCGCCGCCCCCGCCTTATTCTCGACAATGACTGGCCGCTTCCATGTCTCGGAGAGAGACTGAGACACCAAGCGGCCCACGATATCTGTCGAACTCCCGGGCGCATAACCAACCAGGACCTTCACGGTTTTGGTCGGGTAGCCCTGACTCTGCTGGGCGGTGGCAGGCGTAACAGACAGCAGACCCATGCATAAGAGTGCAAGGAACCCACTTTTCGAGGGGGACCATGGAACCAGGAAGGCGCTCGCAGTTTTTTTCATCATCTGGTGTCTCCTTAGATCGGGTTTTTTATGATGGGGTCAATGTTGCATGTTTTGGCCAGCGTGTTGAGTTGTTTTAGCAGGGACTCTTGCAGGGGTATGCCCTTAGAGCGTCGCTCTAACGCCATCTGCGCGCTGCCCTCCCCGGGAATTCGAATCTGACTGACCCCGGGCAGTCGTTGGCTGCTGCGAATCTCTTCAAGGAGCACGTTGAGTTGGTCGCGAAAGCTCTCCACCGGCCCAAAAGCGGCTGGGTCAATGGCGAGAGCGGACTGGCCAGTGTTGGTGATCGAGGCTTGATCGTTGTTAAAGTCCACGACCTGAGAACCCATGGCCGCTCCGTTCAGGGTGCCTGCAAGGATGCCGATGAGTAACGACAATCCGTACCCCTTGTGCTCGCCGATGGGCAAGAGTAGGCCCTCTTTGGCCCTTTGAGGGTCTGTAAGGGGAGCGCCTCTCTTATCGATCATCCAGCCCACCGGCATCTGCTCGCCCGCCTGTGCCTTGAGTTTGACTTTCCCGTAAGCCGCAACGGTTGTCGCCATATCCAGAAGGACTGGAGGTGAAGGGGGGTTGGGCACTGCGATCGCAATTGGATTGGTTGAGAGTAGAAGGTCCGTGCCACCCCAGGGCGCCATATGGTTCGCACTGCCTACAGCGATGTAAATGCCAATGAGACCAGCATCAGAGATAATTCGAGCGTAGAGGGACGCTGGCCCTGCATGGTTGCTCATACGAGTCCCAACCCAGCCCAGGCCAAAGTGACCTGCCTTTTCGATTGCGAGGAGCGCAGCCTTTCGGGCGACGAGGTGCCCAAGAGCATTGTCCCCGTTCACCAAGGCTGTTGCCCCGTGATCGGTCTGAACATGAATCTTCGCTTCGACGTTGATGCCGCCAGCCCGGATGCGGGCAATGTATTGCGGCAGGCGAAAGATGCCGTGACCGTCTGCGCCCTGAAGGTCGGCCTGTGTCATGAGCTCAGCCGTTGTCAAAGCATCCTCCGGCCGAACAGAGTGGGCGACCAGCGCCCGCTCTATGAAGGCCTGGGAATCACTCGCCGAGACGATCACCATGGCGAAAGGATGTCGGTCGACGCTAGCGAATCACTTCCCATTGACCACCGAACTTTGAAATGGCCTTTTCATCAAATCCGAAGCCGAGGCCTGGTGTTTGATGAAGCAAAACGTCGCCCTTTTCAAATGAGAGTTGGTTGTCTACGAGGCGACGGAAGTTCAATACCTGATCGTCTGTGAAGAACTCGACAAAGCGGGCGTTCGGTGTTGCCGCAACAAGCGGCGCGTGGAGGTCGTGAAACCAATGCGGGCTCACGGTAACCCCGTGAGCATCTGCCAGCGCTGCGATCTTTCGCCACTCCGAGATTCCGCCGCAGACCGCAGCGTCCGTCTGCAGGATCTCAGCCCCGCCAGCCTCAATGAGCTCGCGAAAGCGCCAGCGGCCAACCTCAATTTCGCCCGTGGCGACGGTTACGGTTGTGCGCTGTGCGAGACGAGCGTGAAGGTCAATGGCATCGGGTGAGAAGGGCTCTTCGATCCAGTACGGGTCATAGGGCTCGAAACGACGCATGTAGCCCAATGCGGTGGGGATGTCTGACCACGCATTGTTTGCGTCGAGCATGAGCAGCACGTCAGGGCCAATGGCCTCCCGGGCAGCGGCGATTCGAGCCTCCTCCTCAGCGGGACTGAGTCGGCCCGTTTTCATCTTGACTGCTTTAAAGCCCTTGCTCACGTATCCCGCGAGCTCCTCGCCAAGCTTCTCTGGCCCTTTGCCTTCGAGGTAGTAGCCTCCGCTGGCATAGGCCATCACTCGGTCGTGATGGAAGCTTCCCAGGTAATGGTGCAGTGGCAGCCCCACTGAACGAGCATTCATATCCCAAAGCGCCGTATCCAAAATGGAGATTCCGCGCATGACCGACCCCGAGCGACCCTGCAAGATGGCCTCGGAGTACATCTGATGCCAGAGCGCCTCGGACTGTCGACTCTCCCGTCCGATGAGAAGCGGGGCGAGCAGTTGGGACACAGCCGTTTTGGTGATGACGCCTGCTTTGCTGCCGACATAACAGAAGCCGATCCCTTCGTGCCCGTCTTTGCTTCGAACCTTCACAAGTCCGTAATGGCGGCTATGAACGGTCCTTGTGGAGAAAGAGGTGACATGGTCAAGAGGGATCTCGACGGCGGCAACGGATACGGATTCAATGACGGGCACGGTGGACATCTCCAGGTTGGGTGGGTGGACGGCGAATGCTTCGATACTCTGCTGTGTAGGTAAAGCGGGATTCGGGATGATGCGTCACTGTGATCTCAAAGGGCTGTCCCTCCGGATCAAAGTACCGGCGAACGATCATGAGACAGGGCGCGCCCGCCGGCGCCTGAAGGGCATCGGCCAACTCGTTGGGAAGTTTGACAGCGCAGACCTCAAGCTCTGCTCGGTCGATTGCGACGCCGTACTTACGCTCGATCTGCTCATAAACCATCGAGTGAGAGTGGTCGGGCTCGTTTACGAGGCCAGCAAACTGCGGGAGGATGTAGATGTCGCTGTAGGCAAGGGAGGCTCCCGATCGCTCCTCTTTTCTGACAGCACCGATGTGGTACCAGGCGCTATCGATCGGTGCTCCGAGCATTCGAGACAGGCCCGCGTCGGCTTGGAGATACTCCTGAACAAGATTGACCCGAAAGGTATTCGAGGGATAGCGCAGCATGTCGGCTGGGGAATGAAAACTGCGACTGAGCACCCGAGGAGTCTTTTTTGAAATAACCCTGGCAGGTGAGCCTTGACGTCTAAGAATGAGCCCCCACTGTTCAAGTGTTCCAAGTGCATGCCTAAGAGTGTGACGACTCACTGAGTAATGTCTCGCGAGAGTGGTCTCAGAAGGCAGGTTTGCGCCAATGGACCACTCGCCCTCCCCAACCCTCCGTGAGAGGTCATCGGCGACCTGCTCGTGCCTTGGCCTGTTCCGCCCTAAAGCCTCCTGACTCATTGAGGCTAACTGAGCCCGACAAGAAGCTTTCCGGCCACGGGAACTCGCGCTGTGAGGATGTCGCCAGAGAGAGACTCGGTGATAAAGAGTTGCTTCCGGTCTGGACCGCCGAAGCAGAGGTTGGCGAGGTGGTGATGGTGTGGGTCCTCTGAGTAGATGAGGTGTGTGGGGAGCATATTCGAGTCAAAGCGCCAGATGCCAACCCCAAGGTGACACACGAGTAGGCCGTTCTCAGAGTCCATCTCGATCCCGTCTGGCCCAGCCACCCCGCCCGATAGTTGAATGGCAACCCCCGTTTTAGAGATGGAACCATCGGCCATGAGCGGTAAGCGCCAGACCTGTTGCGAGCGAGTGACACCGACGTAACAGTGTTTTTCGGATGTGGAAAGGGTGATCCCGTTCGGGCTGGGAATGTTGGTTACAAGCCGGTCCAGCGCGCCATTCGCCCGCAAACGATAAACACGGCCTGTTGGGTCTGCGATACCGGTCTGGCCTTGATCGGTGAAATAAAGATCGCCATTGGTCGCGAAGTGCAGGTCATTCAGGCCCTTGAAACCCTCACTGAAGGCTGTCTCCAGGATCGTCTCGATGACCCCGGTTTTGGGGTCTAGGCGCAGAAGCCCTTTTTTGTAACAACAAATCCACGCCATTCCTTGCCTGTCGAACTTCAGACCATTGGGCCATCCGTCGTACTGAGTGACGAGATCCCAGTCTCCCTTCGTGCTCAGTCTGAAGATGCGGCCGAAGGGGATATCGACAAACCAGAGGTTTCCGTCGCGGTCGAAGGAAGGGCCCTCCAGAAAGCACTCCACCTCCGCACCTTGACGATTGGGGTCCGACCATGCCGACCGGGTTTTCTTGCGGAATTTGGCAGGCATCGAGCTGTAGACCTCGGCTTTGATTTTCTCGAGCGGGGCGAAGGGATTAAACATTGATAGCCTTTCTGAGGGGATCGGTTCAGAGTTACTGTCCGTACAAGCTAGGAGTGTGGACAAGCACCATGAGGGTTTCCCATCGGTGCAAACACCACTTCTTTGGCTATTCTAGCAAACAAGATATTCCTCCGCGTACCCTTCTGGATCAAACTTGTACGGATAACTTAGATGCCCGAACTCGCCCGCTCTCGCGTTGTTGTTTTTGGTACCGGCACCATGGCTGCTGGGATTGCTGCTGGATTTATGGAGAAAGGTCTTCCAGTCACCTTGGTGGGCCGAAACGCCGAGAAAGCTCAAGACTGCATCTCTAAGTCCCTTGCCCTTGTTGGACGGGCCGACGAGGGAGGGGCTCCTCACGTGGCCTCTGACCGCGTGGAGGACATCGATTGGTCTGAGGTGGTATGGGTCATTGAGACCATCGTTGAGAACATGCATGTCAAGCAGCAGCTTTTCGAGCGTCTTGACTCACTGGTCCCGAGCCACATTCCAATTGGTAGCAATAGCTCCGGCTTTCCGATCTCGAAACTCGTTGACCGCTTAAAGACAAGCTCACGCTTTATGGGGGCCCATTACTTCATGCCTGCAGAGGTTGTGCCGCTGGTTGAAATCGTCTTGGGGGAGAAAACCGATGTTGAGCAGGCCAACCGGGTCGTGGCGCTCTATCGGGAGATCGGCAAGAAGCCGGTTCTCGTAAAAAAAGATATTCCAGGGTTTCTAGCGAACCGAATTCAGCACGCACTCATGCGAGAGGCGTTGAATCTCGTAGAGTTGGGCGTTGCGAGCCCGGAGGATGTGGATGATGCCGTTCGCTACAGCTTTGGATTTCGCTATGCAGCAGTGGGTCCTATGACCCAAAAGGAGATCTCTGGTTGGGATGGCATGGCCGCAGCCGCGCGAGAAATCTACCCGTCCCTGTCAAACGCTACAAAACTCTCTCCGACGCTCGAGCGCATGATGGTCGAGGGTAGAACGGGTATGAAGGCTGGGCATGGCTTTCGGCCCTGGACGGCGGAGGAGGCTCAGGAAACTCGAGCCGCCTACATGCAACGACTCTCCGCTGCCTTCAAGATCTTGAATATGCCCTGATGGAATGCGATGTGCTGACCAAAGAACGCACGCGGTCCTCATCGGGAATGATGCCGATTCCAACGGCGCCAAGCTGGTCCGCGTGGAATACTCCGTTACGGGCAGCAAGCGGGTGGGCACAGATGTCCTCACAGAGGTATTGATTGGACAGGCTCAGACCCCAATTCGCACCGCCTCCCGCAAAACCGATGCTTGCCGTAGCAGCGGCAGAGAGCGACGTCTCGGCTACCTTGCAAGCGAGGTTGGCGCCCAGGCGCGACTGGTTTAAAAACCGAAGCGCCTCCACTCCCTCCACGATGCCGCCCAGCTTGATGAGCTTAAGGCTTGCGCCATCCATCGCCTGTGCCTTGAAAAATCGTTCGAGGTCCGCTCGATTAGCGACCGATTCGTCAAGTCCGATAGGCAGGGTTGTTTGGCTACGAAGGGCGGTCCAGTCCGACAAATCAGCGTTGGGAGCGAGGGCTTGCTCAATAAAGGCGAGGCCAGAGCCTTCAACACCCTTGCAGAAAGTCAATGATTCCGCCAGGGACCACGCCCCATTCGCATCCGCACTGACAAGACAGTCGGTTGCAACGGACATGATGTACGTGACGCGTCGGATGTCCTCTTTCACTTCGCCAAGGCCAACCTTGATTTTCCAGTGGAAGATTCCCTTGTCTCGATGTGCCCTGATGTCGCGCGCCTCTTCTTCGTCAGTACGACCCGACACCATTCGCAGTACGGGAAGAGCACCAGGTTGTGCTTGGCCTTGCGTAAGAAGGCGCCACACTGGGAGGCCAAGATGCTGAGAAATCAGGTCAAGAAGGGCAGTTTCCTGGCAGGCTCGAGCAGATGGTCGGGCGCGAGCGCGACGCGATTGTTCGGGCGCAATCTGTTTGTGGCTCAACCAACGCACATGTTTCGTTTGAGAGAGCAGGTGATCGAGGTCATCGAGCAGGCTCTCGACTGTCTCTCCGGTCATCTGAGGTGCGGCAGAGGTTTCGCCCCATCCTACTCGTCCGGACTGATCAGTCAGTTTGAGCAGGACTGTGCTGGCATGGGTGATGGTCTCGCTCGACATCCGGATTGGCTCGGCCAGGGGAATGGCCAGCGGGAAAAGAATTGCCTCAGCGATCTCGATGGCCTCGTGGCTGGGGTGAGGGTGCATGTGGTTTAACTAAAGAAAAGGAGACTCGACATGGAGAAGAGATGGGTGTTGGCTGTTGCGACCTGGGTGATCATGACCGGGGCTGCGTGTGCGCAGGCTTTCCCGAACAAGCCGATCCGGCTGATTGTACCGTTCGCTGTTGGTGGGCCTTCCGACGTGCTGGCTCGGGCACTGAGCGTCAAGCTTCAGGAGTCCATGGGTCAACCGGTCCTCGTGGAGAACAAGCCTGGCGGGGGCACAAATCTAGCAGCGGATCTCGTAGCGAAATCGAAGCCCGATGGCTACACCCTGCTCCTCATGATGGTGGGCACTCAGGCCATCAACGAGTCGCTATATCCGAAACTGACCTACAACACGGTGAGAGACTTTGCCCCAATCAGTCTTGTGGCCTCCTCCTCACTCATGTTGGTGGCCCACCCTTCGCTCGCAGCGAAGAACACGGCGGATCTTATTGCCCTCGCTCGCGCCAATCCGGGTCGTTACAACTTTGGATCGTCCGGAACGGGAACGCCGCTCCATTTGGCTGGTGAGTTATTCAACAGTCGGGCGGGGATAAAGATTATTCACGTCCCATACAAGGGTGCTGCACCGGCTCTGAATGATGTGCTCGGAGGGCAGATTGAACTGGCGATGGTTGGAGCGCCGGCAGCGCTGCCCCATGTGAAGGCCGGAAAACTCACGCCGATCGGCCTCACGAGTGCCAAGCGATCGAGTCAGTCTCCAGACATTCCAACGATCAACGAGACTCTGAGAGGATTTGAGGTCGAGTTGGTGTACTCTATCGTTGCTCCGGCAGGAACCCCCAAAGACATCATCTTGCGGCTTAACTCCGAGATTCACCGAGCGCTGAGCGACCCTGAGACCGCCTCAAGGCTGACCAGTCAGGGCTTCGATCCGCTCTTAAGTTCTCCAGAGAAGTTGGCGGACTATATCAAGTCGGAAATTTCGAAATGGGGACCCATCGTGAAGCAGTCCGGCGCTCAGCCAGACTGATTACTTCGATGTTGGCATCACAAACTCGGCACCCTTGGCGATGCTCTCGGGCCAGCGCTGCATGATGGACTTTTGTCGGGTGTAGAAACGCACGCCCTCTTCGCCGTAGGCGTGCATATCTCCAAAGAGCGATTTCTTCCATCCCCCGAAACCATGCCAGGCCATGGGCACGGGGATGGGCACATTGATACCCACCATACCCACCTGAACGCGTCGAGAAAATTCGCGCGCAATGTTTCCGTCTCGAGTGAAGCAGGAGACACCGTTACCAAATTCGTGGGCATTGATGAGACTGAGGGCTTCGGAGAAGTCGGCTACACGCACACAGGACAGAACAGGCCCGAAAATCTCTTCACGATAAATCTTCATCTTTGGTGTCACATGATCGAAGAGGCTCCCTCCCATATAGAAGCCGCTCTTGCACCCGGGGCCTGCGCGACTCCCATCAAATTGACGACCATCTACGAGGAGCTTGGCTCCCTCGTCAACACCAGCCTGAATGTAGCCAGAGATTCGATCGTGGGCGGCCTGGGTGACGATGGGTCCCATCTCTGCCTCTAGGTTCATGCCATCCAGAACTTTGAGGGCACGAGTTCTCTCGATGAGTTTGGGCATGATGCGGTCACCGACGTCTCCCACCAGCACGGCCACGCTAATGGCCATGCAGCGTTCACCAGCGGATCCGTAGGCCGCTCCGATGAGCGCATCAACGGACTGATCTAGGTCGGCATCGGGCATCACCACCATGTGATTCTTTGCGCCGCCCAGCGCCTGCACGCGCTTGCCGTGATGAGCGCCCGTCTCGTAGATGTAGTTGGCAATCGGGGTGGAGCCCACGAAGCTGATGGCCTGGACGTCGGGGTGATGGAGCAATGCATCGACCGCCTCTTTGTCCCCCTGAACCACGTTCAGTACGCCATCGGGCAGCCCCGCTTTCTTGAAGAGCTCAGCCATTAGAAGACTCGGGCTGGGGTCGATGGGGCTTGGTTTGAGGACGAATGTGTTGCCGCAGGCAATGGCAACTGGGAACATCCACATGGGCACCATGACTGGGAAATTAAAGGGGGTGATGCCGGCTACCACTCCAAGGGGCTGGCGCATGGTCCAGTTGTCGATATTGGTGGAGACCTGCTCGGTGTAGTCGCCCTTCAGGAGCTGAGGAATGCCGGTTGCGAATTCGACGATTTCGATGCCCCGAGTAACCTCTCCCTGTGCATCTGTGAACACCTTGCCATGCTCCGAGGTGATGAGGCGAGCGAGTTCGTCACGGTTCTCGTTGAGTAGCTCAAGGAAGCGAAACATGATGCGAGCCCGGCGAAGCGGGGGCGTGTTTGCCCAGGCTGGGAAGGCCCGAAGGGCGCTTTGAACAGCGGCCTCGACATCGGCTGCGCTGGCGAGGCGAACCTCCCCCGTGAGAGAACCCAGAGACGGGTTATAGATGGGCTGGCTGCGGCCGCCTTGGCCGGGGGTTCGTTTTCCGTCGATGAAGTGGGCAATCTGATTCATGGCTAGACTTGGGGAGATTTGGAGTGACGAGTCGCTTACTTTAGCCCGAGATGCGTGGAGGTCGCAGTGGGAATGACCCTTGGAGGAGAAGGACGGTGTCGGGCTTGATGCAAGTACCAACAGGCTTGGGCGATCTCTCCTCGTGGCTTGCGGCAATGGGGTTTGCGCTTCTGGCCGCTAACTGCCTTCTGTCGGGACGGTTTCGGTGGCTCACGGGGCTCTGGAGCATCGACTCAGTCATGCGCACCCATCAATGGCTCGGCCGACTGGCCCTGGCCATCTTTCTTGCTCACCCCATCCTTTATTTTGATGTGCCCGAGACAATGTCGGCCATCGGTTATGGCTGGGGCATTCTCGCGCTGATTTTCCTCGTCGCCCTTGTCATGACTGCACTCAGCCGGGATGAGCAGGGCTATCGCTACGAGGCCTGGCGCATGAGCCACGGACTTCTCAGTCTGCTCGTGATGGTTCTGGGTTACGGACACATCCTGGGCTCAAGTGGTCTTGTGAAGCGAGCGCCCGATCTTTCTCTGGCTCTTCTGCTTTGCGTACTCATCGCATCCGGGTCCCTCATCTGGGCCTACGTGGGGCGGCCCATCATGCTGGCGGGGCGACGCTTTGAGGTTCGATCGTTGGCCTGTGTTGCTGATCGAACGTGGAGTCTGACGCTTTCACAGCAAAGTGGCCCTGTCTTCTCGTTCCGAGCCGGTCAGTTTGTATGGCTCAGAGCCAAGTCTCCGTGGAACACCGTGGACCACCCTTTCTCATTGGCCTCAGAGCCTCGGGCCGATGGAACGATTGAGTTTCTGGTGAAGGAGGCGGGGGACTTCACGCGGGCTCTGCAACAGGAGTTACCTATTGGAAGCCCGGTCTATTTGGATGGCCCTTATGGAAACTTCACGCTCCCGGTTCAGTCTTTTGCACCGGCCGGCCTCCTGTTCATCGCCGGCGGAATTGGCCTGGCGCCTTTGCTTTCGATACTGAGATCGATCTATTCGCAGGAGGTCCCCGAACAGTCCCTTCTTGCTTGCCCTGTTGTGCTTGTGGTTGGCAATCGACATGAGGGGCAGTTACTGGCCCAGGCAGAACTCAAAGCGTTTTCACGGAGGGGTCTGGTCGTGCACCAGGTGGTCTCCGAGCCCTCGAGGGAGTGGACTGGGCTTGTGGGGCAGACGGACGAGCAGGTGCTTGCGCCCTTGCTTCCGAGTGACCCGCGTGGCTGGCAGGTGTATGTCTGCGGCCCCGGACCGATGATGGACGGCGTGACTCGTCTACTAAAATCAAGGGGATTCCGGGCTGCACAGATTCATTCAGAGCGATTCCGAACCTAGACCTTCCAACGATCCGAGGACTCCCCATGAGCGCAAGCCGCCAAATCATCTCTACGCCTGATGCACCCGCTGCGATTGGCACGTATTCGCAGGCAGTGCGGGTGGGCCAGACGGTCTGGCTCTCAGGCCAGATTCCCCTCGATCCCAAAACCATGACCCTCGTAGGCGATGGATCTGCGCAGGGGATTGAGCTTCAGATTCACCAAGCCTTTAAGAACCTCGCCGCAGTCGCACAGGCCTCAGGCGGCTCGCTTGCGGATGTCGTGAAGGTGAACCTTTTTCTCACGGATCTCTCACACTTTGCGAAGGTGAACGAGATCATGGCTCAATACTTCTCGGAGCCGTATCCCGCCCGAGCTGCGGTTGGAGTTGCGAGCCTGCCACGGGGTGCCTCCTTTGAGGCTGAGGCGGTGATGGTGCTGGCAGCCTAACGATCCTATGAAGTCGAGGGCTCACAGCTGGCCCGAAGGATTTCTCAAGCTTGGCCTGCGCCGGCCGCTCGACCTACTTCTTCACTTTCCACTTCGTTACGAGGATGAGTCCCGCGTCTATGCGCTCAGCGAGGTGACTCCAGGCGCTTCCGTGCAATGCCAGGTTCGGGTCTTAAAAAGCGCGATTGTCTATAAGCCGCGCAGGACGCTGATCGTGCAGGTTGAGGACGACTCGGGTCAGGCCAGTCTAAGGTTTCTCTACTTTCGGGACGCGATGCGACTTGCCTTCTCGCCGGGTGCCCAGATCCGTATTGTCGGTGAGGCCCGCCGGGCATTGTTGGGGCTTGAGTTCATTCATCCCCGCGTGCGAAGCGGCTGGCTCGCCCTCGAGGAGCTCAAAAGCCAGCCACTGCTGGCGATCTATCCGACCACTCAGGGCCTGGCGCAGCATGTCATTCGCAGGCACGTCCAGCGGGGTCTCTCTGAGATTCTTCCAAAAGAATGGATTCCCAAGGCTCGTCTCGTCACACTGGGCCTGCCGGATTTGGACCAGGCGATTCGGCGGCTTCATGAGCCTCAGTCACTGGATGCGAGTCTTGAGGCAGCCTGGAATCGAATTCGGTTGGACGAGCTTCTCGCCCAGCAGATTGCCCTTCGCCGAGCCAAACAGCGACGGCAGCAGAGACTGGCGCCAGAGCTTACGGATCCCAGCGGCCTGACCGAGAAGCTCCTGCAGACCTTGCCATTCGAACTTACGCAGGCCCAGAAGCGTGTTTGGACGGAGGTGGCCCAGGATCTCGCGAAATCTCGGCCCTCTCATCGGCTCATTCAAGGTGATGTCGGCAGCGGAAAGACGGTCATTGCCGCGCTGGCCGCCTTGGCCGCTGTGGGCTCGGGATTTCAGGCGGCGGTGATGGCGCCGACCGAGATTCTGGCGCAGCAGTTGTTCTCGAAACTTTTGGTCTGGCTCGAGCCCATGGGCGTTCGCGTGGTCTTTCTGAAGGGTGGTCTTCCTGCCGCAGATAAGCGTGCTCGACTACAGGAGATTCGCTGCGGCCAGGCGGGCGTGGTTGTCGGCACGCATGCACTCATTCAGAGGGGCGTCGAGTTCGCGCGTCTTGGCCTCTCCCTCGTCGATGAGCAACACCGTTTTGGCGTGGCCCAACGAATGGCGCTTCACGAGTCCGAGTCGGGCCTCGTTCCACACATCGTCGGGATGTCTGCGACACCAATTCCTCGAAGTCTTGCCATGACTTTCCTGGCTGACCTTGACGTCTCGGTGATTGACGAGCGCCCTCCTGGGCGTCAGCCCATTCGAACACGCCTCATGTCTTTGGCCAGGCGAGAGGAGCTTGCCGAGCGGCTGCTTGGGTTCATCGAGACGGAGGGGCAGGCTTATTGGGTCTGTCCTGTGATTGAGGAGCAGCAAGACGCTGAGCGGGCGCTCATTGCCCTTGAGGAGACGGCCGCGTGGCTCGCTCCCATGTTGGGGGAGCGGCTCGCGGTTGTTCATGGCCGCCTGAGTCCGGATCAGAAGCTGCAGGCCATGGCGCGTTTTGTTTCCGGAGAGGCCCGGGTGCTCCTTGCAACAACAGTCATTGAGGTTGGTGTGGATGTGCCTCAGGCCCGACTCATGGTGATCGATCATGCCGAGCGTTTTGGGCTTGCACAGCTACATCAGCTTCGCGGTCGGGTGGGTCGAGGTGCAGGGCAGAGCACCTGCATTCTTCTTTTTGATGAACCTCTCTCGGAGCCGGCAAGAGAGCGGCTTCGGGCGCTCTATGAGTCTGATGACGGGTTTGAGTTGGCAAGCCGAGATCTCGCGCTCAGGGGCCCGGGAGAGCTCCTTGGCATGCGACAATCGGGAGAGCCTAGCCTGCGGTTTAGCGACCTCTCGCGTGATCGTGTCTGGGTTGATTACGCTGTGCGATTCGGAGCGGAGCTCTGCGAGGCGCTGGACTCTGAGGAGCGGCTTGGAGCGCTTGCAATAGAAGCCGAGGACCTTCGAAGTCTTCTTGAGCGCTGGGCCCACCGAGCAGATGACCTCTTGATTAGTGGTTAGACATGACTCTCACCGAACTTCGTTACATCGTTGCCGTGGCCCGAGAGCGCCATTTTGGTCGCGCAGCCGAGGCCTGCTTCGTCAGTCAGCCCACCCTCTCTGTGGGAGTGAAGAAGCTCGAGAGCGAGCTGGGCACCCAGATCTTCGAGCGAGGAGGCAGTGAGGTCTCTCTCACGCCGGTCGGAGAACAGTTGGTCATTCAGGCTCAGCGTGTTTTGGATGAAGTCGGGCGAATGAAGTCTCTTGCGGCCGAGGGGCGCGATCCGCTTGCGGGGCCCCTGCGACTTGGGGTGATCTACACCATTGGTCCTTACCTACTACCCCGAATCATCATGAGCATGATCCAACGGCACCCGCAGATGCCGCTGATGCTGCTTGAAAATTTCACGTTTAAGCTGGTGGAGCAGCTTCGCACGGGAGAGATTGACGCGGCGATTATGGCCGAGCCTTTTGACCTAACCGGTCTTGATGCGCTGCCCCTCTATGATGAGGAGTTCGTGGTGGCGGTGCCGCGCGGACACTTCTGGGAGGCTCGTCGTGCCATCCCATCATCAGATCTAAAAGCCGAGACGATGTTGCTTTTGGGCGTGGGTCACTGCTTTCGCGACCAGGTGCTCGAGGTCTGTCCGGAGGCAGCGAGATACTCGCAGAGTTCCGAAGGTATTCAGAAGACCTTCGAGGGGAGTTCTCTTGAGACGATTCGTCACATGGTCGCCTCTGGCCTCGGGATTACCGTGCTGCCCAAGATGGCGGTCTCTGCCCCTTCCGCAGACCCCATGCTGACACTCTTGCCCTTTGAGGCGCCTGCCCCCGTGCGTCGCGTGATGCTGGTCTGGCGAAAAAGTTTTGCGCGCAAGGCGGCCATGGACTGCCTGCGGGATGTCATCCTCTCGGTGGATCTTCCGGGCTGCAGAAAACTCTCCGCTTCGGGGCAACCATTGGAGAAGGCATGACCAACTCTTACAAGACTATTGAGGGCGCCATTGGCCAGACACCGCTGGTCGCGCTTCAGCGAATCGCGGCCGAGACCAATCGCGCTCGCGGGAATGTGGTTCTTGGAAAGCTCGAGGGCAATAACCCGGCAGGGTCCGTGAAGGACCGACCTGCGATTTCGATGATTGCCCGCGCTGAGGCGCGCGGGGAGATTCGGCCCGGAGATACGCTCATTGAGGCCACGAGCGGTAACACTGGAATTGCGCTTGCGATGGCTGCAGCCATTCGTGGCTATCGAATGGTGCTCATCATGCCGGACAACCTCTCCATTGAGCGCCGCCAGACCATGAGAGCCTTCGGAGCAGAGCTCATCCTCGTGACGCAGAGGGAGGGAATGGAGGGCGCTCGTGACCTCGCAGATTCCATGCAGTCGCAAGGCAAGGGTCGCGTATTGAACCAGTTTTCCAATGACGACAACTGGCTCGCACACTTTGAAGGAACCGGCCCAGAGATCTGGGAGCAGACGAACGGGGGAGTGACGCATTTCATCTCTGCAATGGGCACGACGGGCACCATCACGGGCGTGTCGCAGTTTCTCAAGCAGAGGAATCCAGCGGTCGTAATCGTGGGCGCCCAACCCGCCGACGGCTCCTCGATTCCGGGGATTCGCAAATGGTCGCCTGAATACGTCCCGCCCATTCGACATAAAGCCATCATTGACCGAATCGAGGAGGTGACCCAGGCCGAGGCAGAGGAGATGGCTCGCAGGTTGGCCGCGGAAGAGGGTCTTTTCTGCGGACCTTCGGCTGCCGGCGCCTGCCTTATTGCGCTGCGTGTTGCAGAGGAGACAAGGAACGCGACAATCGTCTTTATCGTCTGCGACCGTGGAGATCGCTACCTCAGCTCGGGTCTGTTTCCCGGCTAAGGCTTCCCGACGTGGTGGGCAAAGTAGTGGGCCAACTCACTGAGCTGGGCATCACTGATGCCGCCGAGCGCGTTGGTCATTAAAGAGTCTCTGCCTTGCGCCTTTCCGTCCCTCATCAGGGTGAGGGTGGTGAGCAGATAGTCCTCCCTCTGCCCCGCAAGCCGCGGCACCTGATTCTGGCCCAGATAGCTTGGAAGATGACAGGTTCCGCAGAGCGCTTGCTTGGCAAGCGTTGCACCCCTCGCGAGTTTTGCAGCATCGGGTGATCGCGCGGGAGAAGGCGCAAGAGGTTGGTCAGCATACCATTTGGCGAGGGCAGTCACATCTGGATCGGATAAGCCGTTCAGGATGCCCTTCATGGCCGGAATCTCTCGAAGTCCCTCTCGAATCATCACGAGCTGATTTTCAATGAACACTTTGGGCTGACCAGCCAGGCTGGGCATTCCCGGGATAGACGAGATGCCACTTGCACCGTGGCAGCTCGCACAGATCTGCTGGGCGCGCTGGGCCACATCATTGGCCTTGGCGCTCAACGAGAAACACATGGCAAGAAGAAAAAAAACCACCCCCGAGGGGGTGGTGAGGCTGCTCCAGCGAGGGATGGCCATGAGCTGTTTAGGGCTTGGCGTAAGAGATGCGATAGATCGCACCGAGCTGCTCATCAGACAGCAGCAGAGAGCCATCTTTCATCTGGTGCATATAGGTTGGACGACCCCAGAACTGCTGGGTTGCTTCATCGAGGAAGCCAGTGAGGAAGGGCTCAACCTTTGCCCCCTTCCCATCTGCCCCCACCTTGACCATGACGACGTCATACCCCGACTTGGCCGACCGGTTCCACGAGCCCTTTCGAGCGACAAAGGCCACATTCTTGTACTCGGCCGGGAACATGGATCCAGTGTAGAAGTGCAAGCCCATGACGGCTGCGTGAGGCCCCATGAGGGCCACGGGCTTCTCCACACCGTCGCATGCGTTGGCCTTCTTCACATCTGGGTCGGGTATGTCACCTTGGTGGCAGTAGGGGAAGCCGTAGCTCAACCCGACCTTGGAGAGACGATTGAGGTTGTCGTTGGGCGTGTTATCCCCCATCCAGTCGCGCCCATGGTTGGTGAACCAGAGTTCCTTTGTGACGGGATGGAAGTCGAAGCCGACTGAGTTGCGAACGCCCGTGGCCAAAACTTCCATGCCGGAGCCGTCTGGGTTGTAGCGTCGAATCTGCGCGTACTCGCTCGAGGGAGGCTCACAGATGTTGCAGGGCGCGCCGAAGGGCACGTAGAGTTTTCCGTCAGGACCAAAGCGCACGTATTTCCAGTTGTGATGCTTTTCTTTGGGCAGCTTGAAGACCTCGGTCATATCGACGGGCTTGGCGTCCGGATTGGTCGTTATTCCGTCATAGCGCAGAACCTTGTCTACCGCAAAGACGTAGAGGCTGCCCTTATAGTAGGCCGCCGTGGGCTGGTCGAGCTTGTCCACGAGTACGCGACTGGTGCGCTCTTTACCGTTGTCGGTGATTTCGTAGATACGGCCCAGAGGGCGCGTTCCCACGTAGTACTTGCCGTTATCTCCCTCGGCAATGGCCCGAGCACCGGGCGTGCCAGCCGACCAGACCTCGATCTTGAAGCCGGGGGGCAGTTTGATTTTGTTCAAGGGGATATCTGCAGCAGGTGTGACGGTCAGCTTCCCTGCATGAGGAGCGAGCGTGGAGTTGGCCTGCTCGGGGGTCATTCCTTGTTTCCAGGCCTGAGCCATCACGGCGCCTGAGAGGGTGAATGCGACGCAGGAGAGGGCAAGGCGGACAGCGGGGGTGGAACGAGACATTCAAAGCTCCTTAGAAAAAAACTTAGCTGCCTATTCTGATTCGGACGGCCGAGGAGAGAGACTCGGGGATACCCCAACCCTCGGCGAGCGAGCCTTCGATTCAGACCGCGGCGCGGGCTGGAGCTTGGTATCGACGGCGCCGCGCTCATCAAAGACGAAGCAGGCGCCCCGGTAGTGGCGGCCGTCGGTCTCCTCGAAGTATTTGAGTATGCCCCCGTCAAGTTGGTAGACATGCTCGACCCCTTCGTTCTGCATGAAGATGGCCGCCTTTTCGCAGCGGATGCCGCCCGTGCAGTAACTCACGACGGTCTTCCCCCTCAACTCCTCCTTGTGCGCGGAGAGGGCCGCAGGAAACTCCGTAAATTTACGGATGCGCCAGTCAATCGTATTTTCAAAGTGACCGCAGTCCACTTCGACATCATTTCGGGTATCTAGCATGACAACCGGTCGACCATCGTCGTCGTGCCCCGTGTCGAGCCATCGCGCCAGAGTCTTGGGATCTACAGCGGGAGCTCGGCCCGCAGACGGTCGAATCGCCGGCTGATCCATTCGAATGATTTCAGGTTTGACCTTGATTTTCAGGCGTCGAAACGGCATGGCAGCAGACCAACTCTCTTTGGCTTGGAGCGCCTCGAGGCCAGGGATGGAACGCAGTACTTTGAGCATTTCTCTGCAAGCGAATTCCGACCCAGCAAGAAAGGCGTTAAGACCCTCCTGAGAGATCAGGATTGTTCCTTTGATGTCGATTCTCTCTGCCTCTGACTGCAGGAGGGTTCGAACCGACTCGGGCTCTGCAATGGCGCAGAAGTGATAGGCAGCGAGGTTCAGCACCGGGTTCATTCAGGAATTTTAGGTGAGGCCTAGGGTTTTCACAGATGCCAAGTGTGGCCGTGCGCTCTAGCCTCTTCTTCGCAGTCCACCACTGTCAAAACTTAAGGAGACACAGATGAGTTTGGTGAAAAAGTCGCTTGTCGGTTTGGTGCTCAGCGGACTTGGGTTGTCTGCGGGCACCGCGATTGCTGCCCCCGACAATCTCTCGACGCTCAAGCAGATGAAGGTGGCCACGACCGATCTGAACATTCCCGTTATTCCTCAGGACGGAAAGAACGCGGCCGCCATTCGGGAGAATCTTAAGAAGGTGAAATTGCCCGATGGATTCAAGATTGAGCTTTATGCGGTTGTCCCTGATGCGCGTCACATGGCTGTTGCGCCCTCCACCAATATGCTCTTTGTGGGTACCCGCAAGACTACTGTGTGGGCCGTAACCGATCGCAATAGCGATGGCCTGGCCGATGAGGTGAAGTCTTTTGCTCCCTCCCTCAAGTTCTCTAATCCCAATGCGGTCTGCTGGACCAAGGATGGGTTTCTGTTGGTGGTGGAGCACAATCGCGTCTTGAACTTCCCCGCCGCCGAGTTCTTCTACGAGGGCCCAGATGTCGCAGTGATCGAGGTTGTCGCCAAGGGCAAACTCATTCCCACCGAGGAGGAGTCCTTTAATCATGGCGCTCGAACATGTCGAGTGGGTCCAGATGGCATGCTCTACATCACACTCGGGCAGCCCTATAACGTTCAGCCTAAAGAGAAGATCGACCTTTATAACAGGGTGGGCATTGGCGGCATCATTCGCATGAACGCATTCGATGGCTCCAAGCGCGAGGTCTTTGCCATGGGCGCCCGCAACCCCGTCGGTCAAGATTTCAATCCCAAGGATGGCACGTTATGGTGGACCGACAATCAGGTCGACGGACTGGGTGATGACATTCCCCCAGGTGAGCTGAATCGCTCCACCAAGACCGGCGAGCACTTTGGGTTTCCTTACTGGAACGGTAAGTTCAAGGTGGCCGGATCTGCCGCCGCCAAGGACCTAAAGGATATGAAGGAGCCAGCCGGTGCCATTTTCCCGCAGGTCGAGTTTCCCGCCCATCAGGCCCAACTCGGCATGGCTTTCTACACGGGCAAGAAGTTCCCGGCGAAGTACCAAGGCGGCATTTTTGTCGCCTCCCACGGATCTTGGAATAGAACCAAACCAAGTGGAGCAGAAATTCAATTCGTACCCCTCAATGCGGACGGGACGGCTGGAAAGATGGAGGTATTTGCCTCTGGCTTTCTCGACCCTGAGACGGGGCTCTACCGTGGACGTCCGGTGGATGTGGCGGTCATGAAGGACGGCTCCATGCTGGTTTCTGATGATTACGCGGGCGCGATCTATCGTATTTCCTATCAACAGTAAATATTCCTGAGCGAAGGGGTCGTGTTCACGCACGACCCCTTTTCACGTTGATGACCAAAAGTGCTGTTTCGTGCGTGGTTTTCCTGAGCCTCTTGGGGCCCTTGGGTTCTCGGCATGCTTGGGCTGTGGATCTGCAGGCGGGTCGCCTCAAGGCTCAGTCTGCGTGCGCGGTTTGTCACGGCCTCAATGGTGTATCGAGCATGCCAAACGCACCTCACCTTGCGGGGCAGCCCGAGGCGTACTTGGTTGAACAGCTCCGGAATTATCGAAGCGGAAAGCGCAATCACGAGGTGATGAGCGTGATTGCTAGGCCGTTGAGTAATGCAGATATTGAGGGCCTTTCAGCTTGGTACTCCTCCATGCGGGTGAATGTTGAGACTCCTTAGATTTGGGTTGGCCGCCGCCGCTTGCTCGTTTGCCCTCGAGGCAAGAGCCCAGTCGATGCTCGATGAGGTGGTCGTGAGCGCGAGCCGCTCTGAGCAGCAGGCGTTCGATGCGCCGGGCTCGATTGACGTGGTGGGTCGTAGTCGCATCGAGTCGTCTGGCCCTCAGGTGAACATCAGCGAGGCCTTGGGTCTTGTTCCGGGCATTAACGTCGCCAATCGCAGCAATTATGCTCAGGACCTGCAGGTATCGATACGTGGCTTTGGCTCTCGCGCGCCGTTTGGCGTTCGTGGGGTCAGGCTCATGATTGACGGCCTTCCTCAAACACTCCCTGATGGGCAGGGTCAGACCTCGCAGTTCGCGGCGACATCCACTGATCGCATCGAGGTGTTAAGGGGGCCGATCGCTGCGCTATACGGGAATGCGAGCGGAGGTTTGATTCAGTCTTTTACTCGGGATCCTTCCGCGACACCCGAGCTGCAGGTGGGCTTTTTCGCAGGATCGGAAGATTTGTATCGATCGTCTCTGCAGTATTCCGAAACAAGGGGGAATGTTGGTCTGGTGGTGGACTACGGGGCACTCTCGTCGGTGGGGTTTCGCCAGTACAGCGCGGCTCAGCGCGACCACTTGAATGCCAAGCTCGTTGTCGCCAACGAGAGCGGGAAGACGGCGTACATTGTGAATGTGCTCGATCAGAAGAAGGGCGAGGATCCAGGCAGTCAGACGCTCGCGAATTTTCAGAGCACGCCCTACAAAGCGGACTCATCAAACTTTTCTTACAAGGCGGGCAAGACCTTCTTGCAGACCCTGACGGGCGTCGTGGATGATCGCGACTTAGGCGGTGCGTCAACCTTGCAGACGCGGGCATTTTTTGGCTCGCGACAGTTGGATAACCCCGGGAGGACGGCCTCTCCATACATTCTCGTTGATCGCGTGCAGGCGGGCGTGGGTGCCACCTTCGCCATGGATACGATTTTGATGGGTACCCCCGGACGGTTACGCCTCGGGTTTGAGGCCGAAAAGGTGAGCGACGCGCGAACAGCACGAACGAATTCAAACGGTGTTCCTTCGGGTGCAATCTCTCGAGATGAGGACAATATCGCGACGAGCCAAGGTGTATTTGTCCAGTCCAATTGGTCTCTCTCTGATCAGTGGTCCGCGCTCGCTGGCTTGAGAGCCTCGCTGGTGACCCTGAGTGTGAAGGACTATTACCTATCAGACGGGAGGGATGGGTCGGGGTCGAGAACGCAATTCGGCCTCAGTCCCGTTTTGGGGCTCACGCGGCACATCTCGCAATTCACCAATCTATACATTAATGTGGGTCGGAGCTTTGAGACGCCGACGCTCAATGAAGTGATTTACAAAGAATCGGGCGGAGCGTCGGTCAATTCCTTTAACGGTGGCTTGTCTGCTGCAAGATCCTCACAGATTGAACTGGGGGTGAAGTCGAAGCTCGCCGCAGGGTCTGGCGTATCTGCAGCGGTTTTCTATACCGAAACCAAGGATGACATCGTCCCGCTTCGGGTGTCTTCAAGCTCAGCGACTTGGCAGAACGCGGATACGAAGCGCCAAGGGTTCGAGCTGGGGGGTTACGCTCAGATTGGTGGAGGTTTGAGGGCGTCAGCAAGCGTCTCCCTGGTCCAAGGAATTTACGCTGAGCGGGTGTCGATACTGGGCGATGTTCAGACCGCGCCAAGCGGCAATCGCTTGGCAGGCATTCCCAACGACCGCCTCTCATTTGAGCTGGTTTGGGGCGATGCGAAACCAAGGAAATCTGGGGGGGTTGCCACCGAACTTGGACTGGAGTTCACGAGCGTGGGCAAGATCTACGCAAATTCATCGAACGCAGAGAGCACCTCTCGATACAGCCTCGTTAATTTGCGCTCCGCTGTGAGCTATCCCATCTGGGGAGGCGCCCTAAAAGGTGTCGCAAGAATAGATAACTTGTCGGACCGAGTGTATGCGGGCTCGATTATTGGAGATCAAGAATCGAAACGCTACTACGAGCCCGGCGCTCCCCGCAGTTATCTATTGGGCATTCAATTCACCCGGCCGATTTAGCCCTTCTTCTTCTTGGCTGCGAGACCACAAGCTTTTTGCATCACCTCGTAACTGGCAACGCCTGGTTTTTCAACGACCCAGGAACCCATTTCCTTGTTAAGAGCGACACCGCCAGCACCCATGACACCGAGGTGGGCGCGCTCAAAGAGAGCCCGCGTTTCATTGGTCCTGCATCGAATCTCCACCTCGGAGAGCCACGAGTTGGGCACC
>Ga0214923_10001592_pt1 | contig 32047 bp, 26 predicted proteins | sample LL1510_MetaG_FD_177993 | JGI IMG/M metagenome (GOLD analysis project Ga0214923, IMG submission 177993) | Freshwater microbial communities from Lake Lanier, Atlanta, Georgia, United States - LL-1510 | ecosystem: Environmental > Aquatic > Freshwater > Lake | place: USA: Georgia | collected...
CGTGCTTTTTACGGTGTTCCAGCCAATGAAACTATTTTAAAGATTGCTATTCTTTTTAGAAATGGAAATGGCTCGCTCAAGCAAACAAATACGGACGGATCTGATATGTATATCCCTGTTTATTCTTCGGAGTTGCAGGTTCGTTTTTCAGATCCACCCTATCAGCCTACCTCTGTTTTAACTCCCGAGCCCCTCAATTTACAAATCGGGCAATCGCTACCTCTTACTGCAATTACTAGTACTACGGCTTCGTCGTTAAAGCTTTTTTATAATGGGACCCAACTTCAGTCGGGTAGTAATGTAACTACATTATCAGCTAACGCTGTCATTAACACAGCAGGAGATCAAGTTATGATTGCCGAAGCGATTGCTGGTTCAGTTACCAAGCGTGACACACTACGCTTTTTTGTGAGTGGCGGAGTCACTACAGCGCCGCTTCCTGCTGGTGTTCGTGATGGAATTAATTATGAAGCGGGTAATACCAGCGTGGTTTTAGTGCTATACGCTCCTGGAAAATCAAGAGTGTCTGTAATTGGAGATTTTCCCAATAGTAATTGGCAAGAACAATCTGCCTATGCTATGAATAAAACACCAGATGGAAATTATTGGTGGCTACGAATTACTGGACTTACGCCGGCAACGGAATATGCTTTTCAGTATTTGGTAGATGGCACATTGAAAGTGGGTGATCCTTATGCTGAAAAAGTATTGGACCCCTGGAATGATCAGTATATTACTAGTAGCACATTTCCGGGTTTGAAGCCTTACCCAACAGGACGAACAACGGGTATTGTAAGTGTGTTACAAACTAGTGAACCCACGTATAGTTGGAGTGTACCTACGTTTACTCGCCCCGATAAAAGAGGCTTGATTATTTATGAGTTGTTATTGCGTGATTATATAGCTAATCACGATTGGAAAACATTACGCGATACGCTTTCTTATTTGCAGCGTCTTGGTGTTAATGCCATTCAGTTGATGCCTGTCAATGAGTTTGATGGCAATGAAAGTTGGGGATATAATCCTGCCTATTTTTTAGCGCCCGATAAATATTATGGACCCAAGAATACATTGAAAGCATTTATCGACAGTTGTCATCGGCGTGGAATTGCTGTGATTTTAGATATGGTATTGAATCATACTACGGGCAACAACCCATTGGCCGCGCTTTATTGGAACAGTTCCAGTAATCAACCCGCAGCCAATAATCCTTGGTTAAACGAAACGGCTCGTCATCCCTTTAATGTGTTCAATGACTTTAATCATGAAAGTTTAGCAACACGTTATTTCAGTAGCCGCGTAATGGAACATTGGTTGAAAGAGTACAAAGTGGATGGCTACCGATTTGATCTTTCTAAAGGATTTACGCAGGTAAATACTGGTTCTGATGTAGCGGCATGGGGACGATATGATGCAAGTCGTGTTGCGATTTGGAAGCGCTATTATGATACCATGCAATTGAAATCGCCAGGCAGCTATGTAATTCTTGAACACTTTGCAGACAATACTGAAGAAATCGAACTCTCTAATTACGGCATGTTACTATGGGGAAATAATACTTATAATTTTCAGGAAGCTGCAATGGGATTTTTACCTAATTCAAATTTCAGTGGGAATATCTTCACAGCGCGTGGCTGGACAAAGCCTCATTTAGTTGGATACATGGAAAGCCATGATGAAGAGCGTTTGATGTATAAAGCGTTGCAATTTGGTAATTCATTGGGTAGTTATAACATTCGTAGTCTTTCTACCGCATTAAAGAGAATGGAATTAACGGCGGCGTTTGGCATGATGATTCCAGGTCCACGTATGATTTGGCAATTTGGAGAACTGGGGTATGACTATTCTATCAATCATTGCCCAGATGGAACCGTTAATAACAACTGTCGTACTTCTAATAAACCAATAAAGTGGGATTATCAGCAGGTTCCAGATCGTGCAGCTTTATTCACTGTGTACAGTAAGCTGAATCAATTACGTCAGCATCCTCTATACAAAAACAATTTTTATTCTGATAGAGTTGTTCATTCTTTCAATGGACCCTTTAAGTGGTTGCAACTCACTACGGATACTTCCAATATTATGGTATTAGGAAATTTTGATGTAGCTGCTTCACAAGCTTCCATTACATTTCCTAATGCCGGAACCTGGTATGATTATTTCACCGGCAGCACTTTTACTGCTACAGGAAGTGGACAGTCTATCTTACTACAACCAGGAGAATACAAAGTGTATGTCAACCGAAATATCACAAATAGTGGCGGAGGAAGTGGCGGGGGTGGAAATCCTGTTTCAAGTTTGGTGGTAAAACTATTACCCAACTTGGTTAATCGTACTACTACTGGAACGGCGGCAATGGATTTATATATTGAAATGCCAGCTGCCGGGTTGGTGCAAGCCACACTATACAATGTAGCGGGACAAAATCTTGGCCTTCTTTACAGTGGTCAATTAAATAGTGGTGTTCAACGAATCGCACTGCAACAAAAATTGCAAAGCCTTCCTGCTGGTAATTATTTTATTCGTTGTACAGTAGCGGGTACTACAAAGACACTTCGTTTTGTCATTCATTAACCAATTAATATGCCGGAAAGAGTTATTACTCGGTTAAAAAATGCCGAAACAGAGAAAATAAGTCACCAGGAGTATTTCAATATTGCTGTATCGGTAGACTGTGTGATTCTTGGTTATGAGAATCGTGAGTTGAAAGTATTACTTATTAAATCCGACTTAGAAGAATTCAAAGGCTTGCATTCATTATTGGGAGATTTGGTACGTCCCGATGAAGACTTAGATACAGCCTCCTACAGAGTACTTTCAGAAAGAACAGGTTTAGATGATGTTTACTTGGAGCAGGTGCAAACGTTTGGCAAAATCAATCGTCACCCTTCTGGCAGAGTAGTAACTACGGCCTACTACTCACTGATTGATATTCGCAATCATCGACTGCAGCTTAGCCACAACGAACTTTCCTGGCATCCGGTCCAATCCATTAAAAAACTAGCCTTTGACCACCATACTATTTTGCAGTCCTGCCTAAACCGACTTCGAGACCAGGTTATGGAGAAACCAGTGATTTTCAACCTTTTATCTCCAAAATTCTCGTTGCGGGAGCTCCAGGAAGTGTATGAAGCTATTCTGGGGGTAGGGTTAGATCGTCGAAATTTTCGCAAAAAAATCATGCTAAAAGATTGGTTAACAGACCTTAAGGAGATTGAGACCAATGTGCCGCACCGACCTGGCCGACTTTATAAATTAAATCGGGAGCGAAGGGTTTAACAAAAGATTTTTTGATTTATAAATTTCATAATATTGTGTAAGAGATACACATTCAGTGTAACCAAACTAGATTGCTAAACCAATAATGATTGCTTATGTCATTACCTAACGTCTCGAAGGCAATTGGCCTATTCGTGCTAGCCTTCGTTGTACAATTCTCCTTTGCACAGGATCGAGTGATTTCAGGAAAAGTTGTTGATGCTGCTGGTGCTCCACTTTCTGGTGTGAGTGTGGTAGCTAAGGGCAGTTCTTCCGGAACACAAACCAATGCAACAGGTCAATTTCAACTTACCGTTTCATCAACTGTTAACACACTTGTATTATCCTCTGTAGGATTTACAACACAGGAAGTTTCCATTCAGGGAGTCAACACTGTGAGTGTAGTTCTTGCTAGTGCCAGCACTACAATGGGTGATGTTGTTGTTGTAGCGTACGGAACTCGTCGTAAAACAGACTTGACAGGATCTGTAACTGCTGTAACAGCAAAAGATTTTCAAAAAGGAAATATCAACTCTGCTGAGCAACTACTTGTTGGTAAAGTAGCTGGTCTATCTATCACAACAGGTGGTGGAGCTGCAGGAGGCGGAAGCCGTATCCGTATTCGTGGTGGTGCTTCTTTGAATGCAAGTAATGATCCATTATTGGTTATTGATGGAGTACCCGTAGACGGAAATGGTGTATCTGGTTCTGCAAACTTGCTTAACACGATCAACCCTAATGATATTGAGTCAATGACCATCCTTAAGGATGCTTCTGCCACTGCACTTTACGGTTCACGTGCCTCTAATGGTGTGATCATCGTAACTACTAAAAAAGGTTCTAAAGGTGCGATGCGCTATAATTTCTCTAACACTACTTCTGTAGGAATGATCACTGATTATGTAGATGTTCTTACTGCAGATGAAATCAGAAATATCGTGACTAAAGATGCTGTTGCAACCGGAAACAACATGTACAAAAACATGTTGGGTACAGCCAATACAGACTGGCAAAAAGAAATTTACCAGGCTGCTATAGGCGCTGATAACACAATCAGTGCAACCGGTAGCTTAGGAAATATTCCTTTCCGTGCATCGTTGGGTTACCTGAATCAGAATGGTATTTTGAAAACGAACAATTTCAGTCGTATTTCAACTGCAATCAATCTTTCTCCAAAATTGTTGAATGATAATCTTTCACTAAATGTAAATGTGAAAGCTTCTCAAACGCGTAATCGTTTTGCGAATGAAGGAGCAATTGGAAATGCAGTAAGTTTTGATCCTACAAAACCTGTATTAAGTGGCAACAACAATTGGGGTGGTTATTACGAGTGGTTGAATGGAGCTGTACCTAACGACTTATCTAACCGTAACCCCGTTGCATTACTGATGTTACGTGATAATCGTTCAACGGTAAATCGTGTAATTGGAAATGTGCAAGCAGAATATAAACTTCCCTTCTTCCCTGACTTAAAGATCCAAGCCAATGTGGGTATGGATTTTGCTGCAGGAAGTGGTAATGATAATACCGATTCTGTTTCTGCTACTAACTATAGAAGCGGTGGACGTCGCCAGTATTATGAGCAGCAAAAAGTAAATCAGTTGGCTGATATCGGTTTGTTTTATGCTAAAGAAATCAAGAGCATAAAGAGTAAGATCGATGTATTAGTTACGCATGGTTACCAAAGTTTCTTGACAAAGGTTTCTAATTTCCCTGCGTTGAGCTACCGTGCTGTATATGACCGTGCAAATCCTGCAAAAAAAGATACAATCATTGGATCTGAGCCAGTATTCCTTACTGATCGCCCTGAATACAGATTGGAGTCTTATATCGGACGCCTCAACTATTCGTTGATGGATAAATATTTAATAACTGCTACTATCAGAAGTGATGCTAGTTCTAAACTAAATCCTGACGATCGTATCGGTTACTTCCCTTCTTTGGCATTAGCTTGGAAGGCTCGTGAAGATTTCTTCAAGAACTCAACTAAGATCACCGATTTCAAAATTCGTTTTGGTTGGGGTGTAACAGGCCAACAAGATGGAATTAGCTACTATTCTTACTTGCCTCGTTATACAGTAAGTAGCAACACTGCGATGCAACAGTTTGGCAATAGCTGGGTTAACTACTTACGTCCTGCAGGATATGATCCTTCTATTCGTTGGGAGACTACAACTACTACTAACTTAGGAGTGGACTACGGTTTCTTTAATAACCGTATCAGTGGTTCGGTTGATTATTATAAGCGCAAGACAAAAGACTTGTTGGCTAACGTAGCGGTTGCTTCCGGAGCCAACTTCGTGAATGAAATTGTTACAAACGTTGGTAACATCAGCAGCGAAGGGGTGGAGGTTAGTTTAAACTTAGCGCCAATCCGTAACGATAATGTTAGTTGGGATATTAATCTGAACTATACCTATAACAAAGCAACTATCACGAACCTGCTTCGCAATCCTGATCCTAAGTTCAAAGGACAGGAAGTAACGGGTATTGGTGGTGGTACCGGTAATACAATTGGTATCCATGCTGTAGGGTATGCGCCAAACAGCTTCTACATGCTGAAGCAGATCTATGATCAAAATGGAAAACCAATCGAAGGTTTATTCGAAGACACAAATCGTGATGGTATCATCAATAACGACGACCGTCAGATTAGTCAAAAGCCAGCAGCAGACGTATTACTTGGTTTTGCTACATCATTGAGCATTAAGAAGTTTTCATTTGGAATTGCTGGTCACGGCATGTTGGGTAACTATCTCTACAATAACGTGAACTCCAATAACGCAGTAATGCGTGCTATCAAAAATCCTGTACAGTTCATCGGAAATGCTACACGTGATTTGTTGACAACGAATTTTAACAACAACTGGTACTTATCCGATTACTATTTGGATAACGCTTCCTTCTTCCGAATTGATAATATCAATTTCGGATATAATGCAGGTCGCGTATTCAATGACAAGGCCACACTTCGTATCAATGCCAGTGTACAGAATGTTTTCGTGATCACTAAATACAATGGATTGGATCCTGAAAATGCCGGAGATGGTGGTGTGGATGGAAATCTCTATCCAAGACCTCGTGTGTATTCACTTGGATTCAATCTTGATTTCTAAAATTTAAATTCAACGTATCATGAAAAATATTTCAATCAAAAATTTACTGCTGCTGGGGTTGGTTGTGATTGTCAGCTCCTGCTCTAAGAAGCTGGATCTGTTTCCTCAAAACGATCTGACTTCTGCGGATGTGTATTCTACAGCTGCTGGTTATCGTCAGGTACTAGCTAAAATCTATGGTGGTTTAGCTACTACCGGTAACGTAGGTCCTGCAGGTGCCTCTGATATCCAGGGTCTGGATGAAGGTTCTCAATCGCCGTTCCTTCGTGGTTTCTTTAACTGTCAAGAACTACCTACGGATGAGGCGGTAGTAACCTGGAATGACCAAACTATTAAAGACTTTCATAATCTCAGCTACTCAAGTGCAGATCCATTCTTGAAAGGAATGTATGCTCGTCCTATTTATAACATCATGGTTGCAAATGAGTATCTCCGTGAATCTACGGACGAGAAATTAGCAGCCAGAAAATTAAGTGCAGATGATGCGAACGCAATTAAAGCTACACGTTCAGAAGCTCGTTTCTTGCGTGCATTTAATTATTGGGTAATGATGGATTTGTTTGGACGTTCAACATTTATTACGGAAGCAAATGGTGTAGGTACGAATTTGCCTCAGGAAATTTCTCGTGCTAATCTCTTTACGTATATCGAGACAGAATTAAAAGCAATTGAAACAGAATTAAAAAACCCTCGTACCAATGAGTACGGACGTGTAGATAAGGCTGCTGCTTGGGCTTTATTAGCTCGTATGTATTTGAATGCACAGGTTTACACTGGTTCACCCCGTTGGGATGACGCAATCACCTATTCTTCCAAAGTGATTGCTGGCGGTTACTCGCTACATACCAACTACCGTGAATTGTTTATGGCAGATAATGACAAGCGCACAAATGAGATTATCTACGCCATTACCTGTGATGGTTTAAAGGTTCGTTCATACGGAAATACTACTTTCTTTATTCATGCTGCTGCTGGTGGAGACTATGCAGACTTTGGTACTAGTGATGGCTGGTTCGGCTACCGCGCTACTAAAGGTTTAGCTGATCGTTTTTCTGACTTGACTGGTGCTACTGATAAGCGTGCTATGTTCACTACTTCATTGTATGGTACCAGTGCTTCACAAATTGTTATTAATGATGTAGCTGATTTTAGTAACGGACTACACGTTTGCAAATGGCGTAATGTTCGTTCAGACGGCCAGCCTGTATCTGATGCAACTAGATATTGGTCTGATATTGACTTCCCTGTTTTCCGTTTGGCCGAAATGCATTTGATCTATGCAGAAGCAACACTACGTGGTGCAACTACAGGTAATGCGGCTACTGCACTTTCTTATATCAATGCACTTCGTCAGCGCGCGCACAGCGGAAGTAATATGGCCGATATTACTGCAAGTCAACTTACACTTGATTTTATTTTAGATGAAAGAGCACGTGAGTTGTATTGGGAAGGACACAGACGCACCGACCTGATTCGTTATGGTCGTTTGACTACCGGTACTTACCTATGGCCTTGGAAAGGTGGTGTGGCATCTGGTACAGCTGTTGATAGCAAGTACAATTTATTCCCAGTACCTGCGTCAAACCGTACTTCTAATCCTAATTTGAGTCAAAATCCTGGTTTCTAATAAAACGCATAATTGATTGCCATGAAAAATATAGCTAAACTTCTTTTGGGTTCCTTCCTGGTTTTAGGACTGGCATCCTGCGATAAAGAAGAAAATCAGATTGCTTATCTGGGCGGTACAAACCCTGTTTTGTCAACCACCTCTGCTTCTACTATTGTGCTCTTAAAAGACAATAGAGATCAGGTTGGATTAGTATTAAACTGGACTAATCCAAACTATAAGTTTACGACTGGGGTAAGCTCTCAGGACGTTACTTATCTGCTACAAGTTGATACAGTTGGAGGTAATTTTTCCAGTCCTAATAAACAAGAGATCGCTATTTCAAAAGATCTCGGCGTGAGAATGACTGTAAAAGACCTCAATACAGTATTAGGTAAAATGGAACTTCGTGCAGGGGTTGCCTATAATGTTCAAATGCGCGTACGCGCTTCATTAGTGAACGGCACAGTCCCTTTATTCTCTAACGTGCTTGGAATTCGCATCACTCCGTATTTGGATTTTGCAGTAGAACCTCCAGGAACTGCTGCAGGTGGTTACAACGACGGAGGTCTTTGGGCACTTGGTGATGCTTTTGCATCAGGCTGGTCTAATCCAATGGTTGCTCCTTATAATACAACACAACGTTTCAGAAGAGATGCAGCGAATCCTCTGTTGTACATTATTGATAATGTAACTTTTAATGCATCTGGATTTTATAAGTTAATACAAACGCAAGGAGTATGGGGTACACAGTACCGTCCAGCACCTACAGATGTAAACAATGTTGGTCCTTTAGGTGGTGAATTTGAAAAGCGTGATGCTGATCCAGGATTCAAAAGTCCTGGCGCAGGTAATTATAAAGTTGAATTCAACTTCCAAACTGGTAAATACAAACTCACCAGACTCTAAACTTTAAAAACGAAGTGCCATGAAAAATATGCGTAAACTTTTTTATATCGGATGGGCCCTGGTGGTGTTGGTAGCTGCGTGTACCAAAGTAGCTGATCTGCCTTTTTACAAACAAGGTAATTCAGTTGTTTTAAGCTCCAATTTTACCAGTGTAACCTCAACACTAGCTGACTCCAATCGTAATGTGATCAGTTTTAGCTGGACCAATCCACAACATGGAACGGACTCGTCCAACTACAAATATGTTTTATCAATTGACTCTGCAGGTCGCAACTTCAGTCGTGAAGTAACAAAAACCGTAATGGGAATTCGCAACACAGCCATCACTGGGCGTGAGTTGAACAATATTCTATTGAATTACGGATTTGCATTAGGACGTACACATTCATTAGATGTGAAAGTGACTTCTTCTTACGGAAACAATAATGAGAAGTTAGAGTCTAATGTTCTTCGCATTACTGTTTCTCCATTTGATGATCCTGCTGTTTTGGTGACTCAAAACACAACATTGAGCCCAACACTTGCTGTTTCCAATAATCCTGGTAACACGTTTTCGTGGACACGTTCATTTGTAGGGTACACTGGAGATATCACTTACACACTTCAATATGATTCTGCAGGAAAGAACTTTACATCTCCTCGTGATTTCGCTGTAGGACTCAATCGCTTAAACGTAACGCTGACTAATTTTGAAATGAATGAAACCGCTCTTAACGATGGTGTTGTAGGCGGAACAACGGGTAGAATTGAATATCGCGTAAGAGCGGTAACTGCTCAAGGTGCTGTTTCTTTTTCTAATACTGTAAGCGTATTGATCAACACGTACGTTCCGATTCTTCGTTTCTATATGCCAGGCGGTTATCAGTCTGCAACTGGAAACGGAAACAACTGGGATCCTACTACAGCTCCTGAATTGATTCGTGATGTTCGTCCTGAGGCAATGAATAAGTTGTACTACATGTACATCTATTTACCTGCTAACTCTGAATTTAAAGTAACACAGGGACGTGACTGGGCTATCAATTACGGAGGTACTAATAGCAACCTTATTCAAAATGGAGCTAACTTCTCTGTTTCAACAGCGGGTGTTTATCGTATCTCGATTGATCGTGCCAACATGAAATATGATATTCGTGAAGGTCGTATGGGATTTGTGGGCGGTGCAACTGGTGCAAACTGGAGTCCTTCTGCTTCATTCCCCAACTATGCGCTAGGTCATCCTGAAAAGAATTTGTTTGTTGGATTGACTAACCTGAACTCCGCTGGTGGTTGGAAGCTGATTGATTTCAATGATTGGAATAACGGAGACATTTCTGTTTTCAATGCACGTAGTTATGGATCTACTGGTGGAAGTGGATCGACAATGCAGGTAAACGGAGCTAACATGCCTGATGTATCTACTACCGGACGTTATCGTGTTATTTGGGATGGAAGAGATGTAAATAATATCAAATATGAAATCTATCCTGCTACTGAAATGCGCGTAGTGGGAGATGGAATTACAGGTGTTGCTGCTTGGAATCCTGGCGCAAGCCCACAAATGACTTACCAAGGTAATGGTGTATGGACCATCCGTATTGCATTGGATGCAAACAAAGACATCAAATTCTTGGCGGGTAATGCTTGGGGTGCGTTCGACTACGAAGATGCAAGTGGCGGAAGTCAGTCTGTAGGTACACCACGCAGAATGAAGTGGGATGGTGGTCCAAACTTTAAAACACCAACTACTGCTGGTACCTATACAATCACCTTGAATGAAAACTTACAGACAGTTACGATTACGAACTAATCTGTATTGATATATTTTGAAAAGCGGCTTCCATTTGGAGGCCGCTTTTTTTATCTTTATATATTACTCCTTTTTAATGAAAAGCCGCAATCTTCATTCTCTCTTATTGCTACACCTTTTCTTAGTGTTTTTTTCCTTTATTGGTTGTAGTCAAAAAAACAAACCAACTCCTCCTTTGTCATCTTCACTTATTAAAGGAGCAGACATTAGTTGGATCACTGAAATGGAATCAGCGGGCAAAAAATTTTATACTACAAGTGGAGTAGAAAAAGACCCGGTACTGTTAATGAAGGAACTAGGAATGAATGCCATTCGTTTACGCGTCTGGGTCAATCCTGCCGACGGATGGAATGGATTACAGGATGTTATTCAAAAAGCACTTCGGGTAAAACAGGCTGGTTTAAAATTACTTTTAGATTTTCATTATAGTGATAGCTGGGCAGATCCTGGGAAACAAACTCCACCTGCAGCTTGGGCTTCATTGAATGTTTCAGCCATGGCTGATTCTGTGCGAGCACATACCACGCGTGTAGTAAGTACGTTGGTTTTACGAGGTGTAACACCGGATTGGATACAAATTGGTAATGAAACAAATGATGGAATGCTGTGGCCATTAGGAAAGGCTTCAACGCAAATGGCTAATTATGCCACTTTTTTTAAAGCAGGCTATGAGGCAGTGAAGCAAATTGATTCAAACATCAAAGTAATCGTACACATTTCAAACGGCTTTGATAATAATTTGTTTCGTTGGAATCTGGATGGGCTTCGTCAGCATGGAGCGCGCTGGGACATTGTAGGTCTTTCTTTATACCCCTCTGTTACGGATTGGAGTAATACAGTCTTGCAATGCAAAAACAATATGCTTGATTTGATTGCACGATACCAAACACCTGTAATGATATGCGAAGTGGGAATGCCTTGGGATCAACCGGACGCATCCTATTCTCTGCTAAAGGAATTGCAAACCCAGCTAATTGCGCTTCCTTCACAAATGGGGCTGGGCCTTTTTTACTGGGAGCCTCAGTGTTATGGTAACTGGAAGGGATATACCTTGGGAGCCTTTGATAATGCAGGCCGTCCCACCCGGGCCATGAGCGCTTTTCAGTAATGGTGTAAAAAGTCACTCAAAAATTTTATTGATAATCAATGAATTATAAGGGTACAATTTAAAATTGTTCTTTATCTGCGCTGTTTTCTCAGGTGGGTCCGCTACCTTTGCGGTCCATTTTTAAACTGGTCCCGGGATAGCGGGATCTCAAAAAAAACATCATGAGTAAACTGCATTTCACTACCAAACATGCGAACGAGGCTACCGTAAAGCGCAACTGGTATGTTGTGGACGGTACTAATCAAACCGTTGGACGCATGTGTTCTAGAATCGCTGCTGTATTGCGCGGTAAGAACAAAGCTAGCTACACCCCACACGTTGATACGGGTGATTATGTGATTGTGATCAACTGCGAAAAGATCGTATTCACGGGTAACAAATTAGAACAAAAATTATACGACCACTTTACCGGATATCCTGGTGGATTGAAAGAAGAAGTTGCTTCTAATTTATTGAAGCGTCGTCCCGAAGTAATCATTGAGAGAGCTGTAAAAGGTATGTTGCCTAAAAACAGACTGGGTCGTAAAATGATCAAGAAATTATTTGTCTATGCAGGTGCTGCTCATCCGCATGGCGCACAACAACCTAAGGAACTTAAATTCTGATTTCAACCCATCAAATAATTAATAAATGGAAAAGCAAAAGAACAGCGTTGGTCGTCGTAAAGAAGCCGTAACCCGCGTTTTCGTAACTAAAGGTGACGGTAAGATCACGGTCAACGATAAAGACTACAAAGAATATTTTTCACTGGTCTATCTGCAAAATCAGGTAGAGCGCCCCTTGAAAACAGTTGAAGTTTTTGGGAAGTATGATGTGAAGATCAATGCAGCAGGTGGTGGCGTAAAAGGACAAGCAGAAGCAGCTATGTTGGGTATTTCCCGTGTACTGGTTGACCTGAATCCTGAATTTCGTCCTGCTTTAAAAGCGGCTGGGTTACTGAAGCGTGATCCCCGTTCTGTGGAGCGTAAGAAATTCGGTCACAAGAAAGCGCGTCGCAGCTTCCAGTTCTCTAAACGTTAATCGTCTTTATTCAATTTTAAAGCATTTATACCTATCATGGAAAACAATACATCCTTACAACAGCAACTTCTCGAAGCCGGTGTACATTTTGGTCACCTAAAAAAGAAGTGGAATCCCAAGATGTTGCCTTACATCTTTGCTGAGAAGAAAGGTATCCATATCATTGATTTGAACAAAACGGTTGACTGCATGCAGGAAACTGCTGCTGCGTTAAAGCAAATTGCTCGCAGTGGAAAAAAGATCCTTTTTGTAGGAACCAAAAAACAAGCCAAGGATATTGTGAGTGAGTGTGCTAAGCGTGTTAACATGCCATTTGTAACAGAGCGTTGGCTCGGTGGTATGTTGACTAACTTCAACACGGTTCGTAAGAGCGTGAAGAAAATGCAAAGCATCGAAAAAATGTTAGGTGATGGTTCATTCGACAGCATCACTAAGAAAGAGCGTTTAACCTTAAGTCGCGACAAAGACAAAATGGAAAAAGTGTTAGGTGGTATCGCTCAATTAGGTCGTATCCCTGCAGCATTATTCATTATTGACATTGGACATGAGCATATCGCACTAGCAGAAGCAAAGCGTTTGGGCGTAACCACTTTTGGTATCGTAGATACTAACTGTGATCCAAATAAAGTTGACTTCGCCATTCCTGCGAACGATGATGCTACTAAGTCAATTGCGATTTTAGTAAACTACATCACAGCTGCTATTGAGGAAGGATTAGCTGAAAGACAAGCGGCAAAAGATGAGGAAACAGAAGATATCACTGATGACGAAAAAGAAAAGAAAGCTGCAAAATTGCTCGCTGAAGCGGAAGCTGAAGGCGGACGTGGAGCAGGACGTCGCGGTGGTGCAGCTGGATCTCGTCGTCGTACTACTTCTGGTAGTACTAGCCGTGGACCCGGTGGAGCTCGCAAGTAAATTTTATTCTATAACAATTTGAGTAGAGAAGTCGAACACTTCTCTACTATCTAAACTATATAGTCAAATGAGTACAGTTACTATCAGTGCACAGGATATTAATAAACTTCGTCAAGCAACCGGCGCCGGTATGATGGATTGCCGTAAAGCGTTGACTGAAACTAACGGAGATTTTGAAGCCGCTATTGACTGGTTGCGTAAGCAAGGACAAAAAGTAGCTGCGAAGCGTAGTGATCGTGAAGCAAAAGAAGGTGTGGTGATTGCACAAACTACAGCTGATAACAAAACAGGTATTGTAGTATGTGTGAGCTGCGAAACAGACTTTGTTTCTAAAAATGCTGACTTCGTTGCTTTCGGAAAAAGCATTGCAGATGCTGCCATCGCTAACAATGTTACTTCTTTAGAACAATTGATGGAAGTAAAGATTGGTAACTTAACTGTTGCTGCAATGGTGGATGAAAAATTAGCAACCATCGGCGAAAAGATCGGTGTTACCAAGTTTGAGCGCATCGACGCACCTTATGTAGCTTCTTACATACATGGTGCTAATCGTATTGGCGTTTTAGTTGGAATGGATAAAGAAGCCGCTGAAGCAGGTAAAGATGTAGCGATGCAAATTGCTGCCTTAAACCCCGTTGCAGTAGATGCAGCTTCAGTTCCTGCTGAGGTAATTGAGCGTGAAAAGAGCATCGTTGTTGAATTGATGAACCAGGATCCTAAAATGGCCGGCAAACCTGCAGAAATGATTGCTAAGATCGCTGAAGGTAAAATGGGTGCTTTCTTTAAAGAGCAAACCCTAACTGCCCAGGCTTTTGTAAAAGATAGCAGCAAGTCTGTTGCTGATTACCTGAAAGAGTCAGGTAATGTGACTGTAACAGGTTTTAAGCGTGTTGCACTTGGTTAATTTTATAATGAGAAACTGAAATTTTGATAAAGCGCCCGGTGAAACCGGGCGCTTTTTTTCGCCCTAGCAAATTCTATATCTTCGTTACACCAAAACCTTCTTCATGTTACCTGTTTACAAACGAGTGCTACTCAAATTATCCGGTGAAGCTTTAATGGGGGATAAGAACTTTGGCTTCGATACCGATGTGATTGCTCAATATGCCAAAGACATCAAGTCAATCACGGAATTGGGTGTGCAAGTAGCGGTTGTCATTGGCGGTGGAAATATTTATCGAGGAATGAACGAACAGGAAACCGGAATTGAACGTGCACATGGCGATTACATGGGAATGTTAGCGACGGTAATCAACGGGATGGCCTTACAAGCCGGTTTAGAGAAAATAGGAGTTTATACCCGCTTACAGAGTGCTATTAAAATGGAGCAGATCGCTGAGCCGTATATCAGACGCAGAGCAATCCGTCATTTACAAAAAGGCCGTGTGGTGATTTTTGGTGCAGGTACCGGCAATCCTTATTTCACAACTGATACAGCTGGATCTTTGCGTGCAATTGAAATTAATGCCGATGTAATTTTAAAAGGAACCCGTGTAGACGGCATTTACACAGCTGATCCTGAAAAAGATAAAACAGCTACTCGTTTTGAAGAGATCAGTTTTTCGGAATGTTTATCCAAACAATTAAAGGTGATGGATATGACAGCCTTTACACTTTGTATGGAAAACAAACTGCCCATTATTGTATTTAATATGAACGAACCCGATAATCTAAAACGGGTCATTACCGGAGAAAAGGTAGGAACCTTAGTTAAATAAAAAAGAGGGAGTAATACTCCCTCTTTTCTTGTAGTCATGTTGTGATGATTACTTCTTCTTTTTAGTCGCAGCTTTCTTGGTTACTTTAGCAGGACGACTTTTACCAAAAGAACCCTTGAATCGTTTTCCTTTGGCTGTTTTTTTATCACCTCTTCCCATAGTTGTATATATTTATTGATTTTGGTTTTAGAGCATTTCAGCTAGCTCTTTGCCTGCTTTGAAGCGAGCAACTTTACGAGCTTTAATTTTAATGGTTTCGCCTGTTTTTGGATTTCTTCCATTACGGGCTGCACGTTTTGACACAGAAAAAGTGCCAAATCCAACCAAGGTTACCTTGCCACCCCCTTTCAGGGTTTTTGCAATGGCTTCCAATAGCGAATCGATAGCCTCATTAGCTTGCACCTTTGTCAGTCCGGTATCGTCCGCCACTTTATTGATTAGATCTCCTTTGTTCATGCGTTGGTTTTTTGTAGGTACTGAGAGCGGCAAATTTAACCGCTTTTTCATAGCGGAAAAATAAAATAATGGGTTTTACACCCCTAATCCACGATTTTCATAAATGTGCGAAATGCAACAAATTTATTACCCCATTTGTCCAGGCCTTTTTGGCGTAAGTGTGGTGCATGTTTGGATAAATATGTGCGATAATCCTCAAGGCGGGGGGCCTTATACTGCACCGCAAATGTTGCTCCTTCTTCATCCACGTTTTCTAATAATTCCAAGATTGTTGCCTCTGTAAAACAACCTGTTGCCACTATTTCTGGGATGTGTTCCTGCTTAAGCCAATGTAGCCATTCCTTTACAATAGCGTGGTCAACTTTTATGGTCACATTATAGATATACATGATTTACTTAGTTAGTTCTAAAAAAACAGGGCAATGGTCAGAGTGTTTGATAGCTGGCCAAATCGCTGTCTTTTTTATCTTTTTTTCCAGCGGTGTGGTGACATTAATATAATCGATACGCCATCCCTTATTTTGCAAACGAACACTCGGAAAACGCTGACTCCACCAAGTATATTGATGTGGTTCCGGATGTTGGAGTCGAAAAGTGTCTATCCAACCACTTTCAAAAAACCGTGTCATCCAAGCTCTTTCTTCTGGCTGAAATCCAGATGAATTTTTATTTCCCTTTGGATCGTGAATATCAATTTCCTGGTGTGCAATATTATAATCACCACAGAGAATTAAATGGGGGTGCTTCTTTTTCAATTTTTCTAACCAACTGGAGCATTCGTTGAGCCATTCATATTTGAAAGACTGTCTTTCTTCTCCGCTTGTGCCACTAGGGAAATAGGCATTGATTAACCGAATGGATCCAAAATCCAATTGAATCACTCGTCCTTCTTCGTCACTGGGGCCATGACCATTTCCCATTATTACCTGATCAGGTTTGATCTTTGTGAAAACCGCTACACCGCTGTATCCTTTTTTTTGTGCACTAAACCAGTAGTCCTCATAGCCTAGTAAATTGATCGGGGCCGTATCAACATCCTCCGGTCTTGCTTTTGTTTCTTGTAAACAGATGATGTCAGCAGGGTCTGTTGCCATCCAGTCCAGCAACCCTTTTTTTAAGGCTGCTCGAATCCCATTTACATTGTACGAGACTATCCGCATAATTTTGTTAGAGTTATTCTAGTTGCCCTTGGTGCAAATGTCGGCAAATGGCCTTTAAATAAAGAAGTATGAGTTCATCTGTTCATAAAAAGCACGCTCCTCGGCTGATACAGCCTAAGCATCATGTCTATCTGGAAGGACCCAAGAGCAGGGGTTATGAATTATTGTTTGCCTGGCGTGTGTTTAAGCAATTTATCAGAGGATTTAGGACGCTTCACTTTGCCGGTCCTTGCATCACCGTATTTGGTTCTGCACGATTTGGAGAAGATCATTCCTATTATGGACAAGCGCGTGAGTTTGGGAAGCGAATTGCTGAAATGGGATTTACCACGTTAACTGGTGGGGGGCCTGGAATAATGGAAGCAGCCAATCGAGGTGCTTATGAAAATGGCGGACAGTCTTTTGGGTGTAATATCGTTTTGCCCTTTGAACAAAAGGAGAATCCTTATTTGCATCGCTCAGTAACCTTTGAACATTTTTTTGTACGAAAAGTATTGCTGGTAAAATATTCCTATGCGTTTGTAATTATGCCCGGAGGATTTGGTACGATGGATGAATTATTTGAAACGCTCACCTTGGTGCAAACAAAAACAATTACACGTTTCCCTGTTATTCTGTTTGGTAAAGCATTTTATCAACCTATGATGGATGTATTTCGCAAAATGCAACAGGAGGGGACCATTTCTTCGGAAGACCTGGATCTATTACTACTTACAGATGATGTAGAAGAGGCGATGTCGCATATTCAGCGCTATATACGAACGAACTACCAGATCAAACCACGTAAACGTTTGTGGTGGTTATTGGAAAAACGATAGACATTGTATCTTCGATCCTTAAATCCATTTATATGAACGCAGCTGAAATTCTTGGCTACGCAGCAGGGGCTGTAACAGCTTTTACATTTTTACCTCAAGTAATTAAAACCTGGCGCGAACAATCTGCTAAGGATATCTCACTCACCATGTTTTTAATTGCCTTTATCAATGAGATTATGTGGTTGGTATATGGATTTATGATTGACAACTTTGTAATCATCCTTACTAATGCGGTCATGCTGTTGATGTCGGGCATCATGATTCTTCTCAAGTTGAAATACGGTAAATCTTGAGTACGTCGATTGACACAATTGTCTGGGACCTCGGTGGTGTTTTAGTAGACTGGAGCCCGCTTTATGTGTATGATGACTCCTATTTTGCTGATCCTGCTGATCGTGACTTCTTTTTCAAACATATCTGTACATCAGATTGGAATGAGCAGCAAGATGCTGGCTATCCCTTGCAAAAGGCGACTGAAGAAAAGTTAGCTGAGTTTCCTCAACCCAAATGGGAGCAGCCGATTCGTGATTTTTATGGACGTTGGATTGAGATGTTAAAAGGACCGCTTCCTGAAACAGTTGAATTATTTAAAACACTCAAAGCAAAGGAGCAATATCGATTTTATGCTCTAACCAACTGGAGTGGCGAAAATTTTCATATCGCACTACAGCGTTTTGATTTTCTACATTGGTTTGATGGAAGACTCGTGAGTGGTCAAGAAGGAACCCGTAAACCCTTTCCCGAATTCTATCAACTTTTATTCACTCGTTATCAAATCAATCCTGCACGCTCAATTTTCATTGACGATAATCTGCGTAATGTCAAAGCAGGGGAGCAGATGGGAATGAATAGTATCCACTTTCAATCCGCAGCACAGCTTCATGTTTCATTGCAAGAACTAGGCGTTCTCTGAGGCACTGTTCATCCTTTCGGCAAAAAATACTGGCTAAAAATCACGCTTCTCGCCTAAGCGCAGGCAGCCTCGGCCCTTCGGGCCTCAAACAATGCCTTATTCAATAATTGGTCTAAGCCATTTCTCTGCTTCTTCCAATGTCATTCCTTTTCGCTTGGCGTAATCTTCTAATTGATCACGTTCAATTTTTCCTAAACCAAAATAGTGGCTTTCAGGATGCGCAAAGTACCATCCACAAATTGACGCAGGTGGATTCATAGCCAGGCTTTCCGTGAGCGTAATGCCAATTTCTTCAGTGGCATTGAGTAGTGCAAATAGTTTCAGTTTCTCTGTATGATCCGGGCAGGCTGGATATCCGGGGGCAGGACGGATGCCTTTATATTCTTCGCGAATTAATTGTTCATTCGTGAGTGATTCATTGCGTTCATAGCCCCAGTATTCTTTACGCACTTGCTCATGCAGATATTCTGCAAATGCTTCTACAAAGCGATCGGCTAGTACCTGCACTAAAATTTTATTGTATTCATCCTGCTCCTTTGCAAAGCGATCAATATGTTTTTTAGCACCATGAATGGTCACCGCAAACGAGCCTATAAAGTCGGCACCCAATTCGGCCGGGCAAACAAAATCTGCTAAGGAGTAACTAGGTTGTCCAACTGCTTTTTTTAATTGCTGGCGCAGGCACTCCAGTTTTACTTCTCCTTTTTCAGTTTGTAAAGTAATCGTATCGGCATTGTTGCTTGTTGCGGACCAAAATCCAATTACGCCATCTGCTTGGAACCAATTTTCTGCAACTATTTTTTCAATTAATTTTTTAGCATCCTCAAACAATCGTTGCGCTTCTTGGCCAAACACTTTGTCTGATAATACATCCGGGAAGCGTCCTGGCATTTCCCATGCAATGAAAAAAGGCCCCCAATCTATATAGCGTGCAATGGTCGCCAGATCTACATTTTTAAGAACACGTTTACCTGTAAACGATGGTGTGGTTGGCTTATATTTTTTCCAATCAAAATATTCTTTTGTTACCACTGCTTCCTGGTAAGGGATTAATGACTTTTTGTTTTTATTCAGGAATTGTTGCTGCAGTGTTTGATATTCGTCTTTGGTTTGTTGAAGAAGTTTTGGTTTTTGTTCCTTGCTCAATAAAGAGCTTACTACGGTTACACTTCGAGATGCATCGAGTACGTGTAATACGCCATGTTCGTATTGCGGTGCAATTTTAACGGCCGTGTGCATGCGCGAAGTGGTTGCGCCTCCAATTAATAATGGCTGCTTCATCCCTCTTCGTTTCATTTCATGTGCCACATGCACCATTTCGTCTAATGACGGCGTAATAAGACCACTAAGTCCAATCACATCTACATTTTCTTTTTGTGCGGTATCCAAAATCTTATCTGCAGGTACCATTACACCCAGGTCAATAATATCATAGCCATTACATCCTAATACAACGCCCACGATATTTTTCCCAATATCATGCACATCACCTTTTACCGTTGCTAGCAATACTTTAGGTACGTTTCCTGCGGAGGCTTGGGGATTATTTTTCTTTTCTTCTTCAATGAAGGGGGTTAGCCAGGCCACACTCTTTTTCATTACTCGTGCGCTTTTTACCACTTGGGGTAAAAACATTTTACCTGCACCAAAAAGGTCTCCCACTACATTCATTCCTGCCATCAAAGGCCCTTCAATTACATCGAGCGGTCTTGGGTATTTTAATCTGGCTTCTTCTGTGTCTGTATCAATATGATCGGTAATTCCGTTAATCAGCGCATGTTTGAGACGTTCTTCAACTGAATTATTTCTCCACGCTTCATCTTTTACCTCGGCTTTTCCTTTTGCTTTAACTGTTTCGGCAAATGCAATTAGTTTTTCGGTGGCTTCGTTTTGATCATTGTTGCGATTGAGAATCACATCTTCACATAATTGACGAAGTGTGGGTTCAATCTCATCGTACACTACCAACTGACCTGCATTAACAATACCCATGTCCATACCCGCCTTGATAGCATGAAAAAGAAATACGGCATGCATCGCCTCGCGTACATGGTCATTTCCTCTGAATGAAAAAGAAAGATTGCTGACACCACCGCTAACTTTAGTTAACGGCATTTTTTGTTTGATCAACCGAGTTGCTTCGATAAAATCAACGCCATAGTTGTTGTGCTCCTCTAAGCCAGTTGCTACAGCAAAAATGTTCGGATCAAATATGATGTCTTGTGGAGCAAAGTGTAAGCGGGTTGTTAATAATTGAAAGGCTCTTTCAGAAATCTCGACTTTGCGCATCATAGTATCTGCCTGACCTTTTTCATCAAAGGCCATTACAATTACTGCTGCTCCAAAGCGTTGACAAATGGTGGCTTGTTGTAAAAATTTTTCTTCTCCTTCTTTCAGTGATATAGAATTAACAATACACTTTCCCTGCACACATTTTAGTCCCGCTTCAATGATCTCAAATTTTGAACTATCAATCATGATAGGAATGCGGGCAATGTCAGGTTCGCTTTGTAATAAATTTAAAAAGGTAGTCATCGCCTCCACGCCGTCTAACAATGCGTCATCCATATTTACATCCAATACCTGCGCTCCATTTTCTACTTGCTGACGTGCAACGCTTAAGGCCTCTTCATATTTTTTTTCACGAATGAGTCTTGCAAACTTTTTTGAACCCGTTACATTGGTTCGTTCCCCTACGTTCACAAAATTGGTTTCTGGTCTCACTACCAGGGGCTCTAGTCCTGCTAATCGTAAGTAAGGTTTTATCGTTTTATGTTCCATGGTGAATTTCGAAATTAGTGGAGGGTGGTTTCTACTACGGGTAATGGTCGGGGTTGAAGACCTTTCACATGTTCAGCAATATGTTTGATATGGTCGGGCGTGGTGCCACAGCATCCGCCAACAATATTTACAAATCCTTCGCGTGCCCATTCTTCTAAATAGTGTCCGGTATCTGCAGGGCTTTCATCATATTCACCCATTGCATTAGGTAATCCTGCATTGGGGTAGGCTGATACATAACAACTAGCTAGAGTTGATAACTCTTCGATGTGGGGTCGCATCTCTTTTGCACCTAATGCACAATTGAGTCCAACACTTAGGGGTTGTGCGTGTGCCACCGAAGTGTAAAATGCTTCGAGCGTTTGTCCGCTCAGTGTACGACCAGACGCATCAGTTATGGTTCCACTGATCATTATGGGAAGAGGAGACTGTTGCGTTTCATCAAAATATTTTTTGATGGCATAGATTGCACCTTTTGCATTCAGCGTATCAAAGATGGTTTCAATCAGTAGCACATCTACTCCGCATTCTACCAAGCCACTTATTTGCTCATAATAGGCTTCTACCACTTCATCAAAGGTGATGGCTCTGTATCCAGGATTATTAACATCAGGAGAAAGTGATAGTGTTTTATTTAAGGGTCCAATTGAACCAGCAACCCAAGCTTCTTTTTTAGATCGAGTTACGGCTTCTTTTGCGCAGCGAGCTGCAGCAATGTTTAATTCCTTTGCCAGTGTCTGCATGCCATAATCTGCCATGGCAATAGAAGTGCTGCTGAATGTATTCGTTTCAATGATATCTGCGCCCGCTTCGAGATATTGTTGATGAATACCAATTATGATCTCAGGTTGTGTGATATTGAGCAGGTCGTTATTCCCTTTTAGATCCGAGGGCCAGTCTTTGAAACGTTCACCACGGTAATCTGCTTCGGTTAGTTTATGCCGCTGGATCATCGTTCCCATGGCGCCATCAATTACCAAAATACGCTGCTGTAAAGCAGCTTGAATGCTTTTCATAGTCAAATGGTTATAACTGACAGGAGAATTTGTAAGAAATCTAAAACGTTGCTGAATAAACGAGGGAAACGGTGATGTGTTCCTGCGTTTATTAGTTCCGTTGGAGAAAGGCCGAACAATAAACAAATCCGCCCGTAAGTGGGCACAAAGCTATGAAAAATAGGGATATCTCCCAAGGAAAAGCCTTAGCGACCATTTACATACCGTTCTACTGGAAGACGGTTTTGCAAGCTGCGTGCCAGTGTCATTTCATCGGCATATTCCAATTCGCCACCAAAGGCTACCCCTCTGGCAATTGTAGTAATACGAACGGGTTGGTCTTGTAATTTCTTTTGTATGTAATAGATGGTCGTATCTCCTTGAATAGTAGGATTAAGTGCAAAGATGATCTCTTCTGTTTTTTCTTTTTTGACCCGTTCAACTAGCGAATCGATAGTAAGTTGTTCAGGGCCTATTCCGTCGAGTGGAGAAATGATACCGCCTAAAATGTGATAGATGCCATTAAACTGCTGTGTGCTTTCAATCGCAATCACGTCGCGTATACTCTCTACTACACAAATCAGTTGTTGTTTACGTCCTGGATTATCACAAATGGAACAAAGCGGTTTATCTGCAATATTGCCGCAACGGGTACAAAATTTAATTTCTTTTTTTAATCGGGTAATCGCTTCGCTGAATTGCGTCACGGTTGCCTCATCTTGTTTTAGTAAATGCAAGACTAAACGTAATGCAGTTTTTTTCCCGATACCCGGTAATTTGGAAAAAGCCTGCACTGCATTTTCAAGTAAAACAGAAGAGAATTGCATGGTGCAAAGATAGGGGCTGGATCAACGGATCCCCGATTCGATTTCGTACTCGTTTGACCAATTTGGTTTGATCGAAATTCTCTTTTCAATGGGCAGTACGCGTTCAGGTTGTTTTCTCTTTTCAAAAAATTGACCAGTGTCCCATTTTCCATTTCCGTTTGAGTCCAACAGTATCCGTAATTGATATTCCCCTGGAGTCATTAACTCCTCTTCAAATAACGGACCGGTTAGCCGAACTGATTTTATCACTCGTTCTCCTTGAATAAATTGAAGGACAGGTAATAAAGAAATATTGATTCCGCGTAAACGAATCTTGATTTTTCCATAATCAATTTTTCGTTTTGTAGTAAAGTTGAGTGTATCTGTTTTAGTCCATTGTTTGCCCAGTGAATCTTCGGCTGCACCTTTTGCTAACACAAGATGATAAGCGGTTCCCTCTTGCCAAGGAGTAGAAAAAGTGAGTACCTTTTGCGTTGTATCCAGCGAAAAGCGAAACGAATCTATTGGGGTGTAGGTTGAATCCTTAAAAAGTTTGATCCCTGCAGAATCTAGTTTGGTAATTCGATTATCAAATTGAAAGGTTAATGGCTCTAATATATCCTGCTGTGAATTTTGCAGATTCGTTTGAAATTTTAATCGTTTATCGGTCTCTGTTTTAGGCTTCCCTGTTTCGGTTGGGATATAACTGGGAGCAGCAGGTGCAGCGGCAAAAGCATAAAGGGTAATGCTGTCTTTGCTTTTTAATGTTTCTACAGGAAGATCAGCAAAAGCAAATAGCTGTGATTTTTCTGTGTACCTGCGCATACCCGATTCATCTTTTAATGCGTACAGATAAAAAGTTCGAGAGGGGAGATTTCTGAAATGAAATTTTCCGTCTCGGTCAAGCTTTGCAATATAAATGGGCTTCTTTTTAGCCACTGCAGAATCTTCCGCATCAGTATGTAAAAGAACAATGAGTGTGCTATCTGCTTTACCTGACTCAGCCAAAAGTACTTTTCCTTTTATCTCTAATGAGTCAATGAAGTTACCTGTTGAAAAAATATAGCGCAGGTTTTTAGCTACATTCCCCTCCGTAAAGTCTTTGATTGAGTTGCCAAAATCGATGGTATAGGTTGTGTTCGGTAACAATGAATCTTTCAATCGAACACTAAGGTCTCTCAACCTTGCATCAATGGAGGGCAGATTGATTGGTAAAGGTGAAACCAAAACGTTAGTAAGTGCATCTTGCACATCTATATACTCATCAAAATAGAAGTCAATTTTTTTACCTGAAAAGCGTGTTGCAGAATCGCCTGGTACTGCTTTTAGTAAAACGGGTGGAATGCTATCGCGGGGTCCACCTTGTGGGGGCACAATGCTAGCACAGCCCGTTTGTGTGAGTACTGAAACCCACAGTAAACTTCCAATAAGGCCAATTAAAAAGCCTCCTTTTTGCATACTTGCAAACATACAGGGTTTCGAGTGAAAGAGTCGTTAATCCTCCCCTGTTTCCGCTGTGAAATCTTCTAAATCGTGCAGGGCAATTGTTAGTTGATTCGTTTTTACAAATTGACACCAGTGACAGTCATCCTTCCCGCAGCCTGTATAAAAGTCTCGCTGCTGAATTTTATTCCAAACGGTAGTAATCTGCTCTTTTACAATTTCAACATCTGTTGGCGTGATGATAATTTTTTTCCGCTGGTATTCCTTTTGTTTGTCTGGTTCAATGAAGTCAAACTCTGTGCTCACAGCCGACCAGCCTCTTTGCTCATAGTTGTCAACCAGAATTTTATAAAAAACAGCCTGTCTCCAGTAGTCGCCCCCTAATTGGTCTTTTGCAGTTGGGCCATTTAGCTTTGCTAATGCTTTATCCGGATCTCCGGTTTTATAATCGACAACGTTGACTGACTTACCATCAAATTCCAGCTTATCTAATTTCCCCTTGAGTGGAATGCCATTGATAACCACATTTCTGATATTTCGTTCAATCGCAACGATTTTTGTAAATGAAGCAACTGAGTGTTGATAGTAATCTGTCAAAATGGTTTGGCCATATTCCATTCGCCGTTTGAATTGTTCTTTGGTAAAACTTTCCCGGTGACGACGCATGTATAATTCAAAATCCTGAATAAAAATTTCTTTGCCAGGAAACTCTTCTGTTCCACTGTCGAGCATACGTCTAAATAAACGCTCTAATGCAAAGTGTACAGCTGAACCAAATTCAGTGGCTTCGTTTTTGGGAGCAGGAATTCGGATCAGTGTTCGGTAGTAAAATTCGAGTGGACAGTGTAAGTAATTATTTAAGGCGGTAACGTTCATGCTGAATTTACTCAGCAATGGGCTAATAATATCATCTTCAAGACTGGCAATTTCAGGTCGTGCCGGTTCTTGCAATGCCAACTCGGCAAATTCACTGATTACTGCTTGGTCAAGAATTACTTTTTCGGGGTGTACTTTTTTAGTGTCTAGCATTTCAGCAACAAATTGCGAGGGTTCCAGCTCCTTTCCGCTGTTGCTGTACTTGCAATAGGTGACTAGTAAATGTTCTTCAGCGCGGGTTAGTGCAACATAAAATAATCTTCGCAGTTCCTCTTCGCTTGAGTCTGTTGTAGTTAATCCAAAAAGGTTATCTGGATAGCTAAATCCATCGGCGGGTTTTCTTTTTTTCTCCCAACGGTCAGCCATGGTTCCAACTAGAAATACATATTGAAACTCTAATCCTTTTGAGCCATGTGCTGTCATTAAATTAACGCCCTTTTCTTGTCCGCTCACTTGAACAAATGGCAGTTGTATCTTTTCTTTCCGCATTAAATCAATCAGTGTAACCAGTCCTTCTAGGGTTAAGTCGGGTTTTCGATGCGTCTCTTCTTTGATAAAATCAAAAAAGGATGTCAGCATTTTTAGACTTTCGTGTTTTTCTGGACTTTTCATGACCTGCGACAGCAACCCGGTTTGCTGAATGATCTTTTCAATCAATTGTTGAAGGGTGCCATTCGTGACAGCAGCAATTAGTTCTTCTATTAATTGTCCTGCTTTTGCGAGCGGGCTAGGGTTAGCGCTCGTAAATAGATCTGCATTACTCGCATTTACTTTTTCTGCCAATAGCGCACGGATTGAAGCAGACAGGTCGCTTTGTTTTCTGGCACTCGCTTCCAGTGACAGTTTTGCAATTTCCAGTGGGGATATATTGAAAAGATCGAAGTGCAGTATTTCAAAAAGAAGTTCATCACCACTATAGGGAACATCATGCTCGCTCGCGAGATAATTTAAGAACAGCAATACTTTTCTGATCAAGGGCAATTGCAATAGGTCAGCACTTTTCTTGGTAAAGAATGGAATTTTTAGCTGCTGAAAATATAAAGCAAGCTCTTCGCCGTATTTATGCTCTTTGTAAATAATACCAATACGACCGGGCTCCACCCCTTGCCCAAGTAGTGCTTGTACCTTTTTTGTTACGCCAATCATTTCTTGTCGCTGTGTAACAAATTCAAGAATCTGTGGCGGGTGTTGAATATTTTTTTTGACTGGATGGGAGGCAATCAGCTCTTTGGTTAATCCAGGTAAGGTATGAATCAGACGTTCTTGATTACGCTCAATTAGTGAAGTAGATACATCCAGCACAGGCTGACTAGATCTGTAATTGTTGGAAAGCACTACGCGTGTTAACTCCTCCGCATACTGATCTGTAAGAGAGGTCATGTTCGCCACGTTGGCTCCTTGGAATCTGAAAATACTTTGATCGTCATCTCCCACTACAAATATGTTTGGCAATTCCCAATAGCTAATCAATAATTCCACTAATTTATTTTGGGAACCGCTGGTATCCTGGTATTCGTCTACTAAAATATATTGATAGCGTTCTTGGTAGTCAGATAACAAAGAGGGATTATTTTCAAAAGCTCCGATTACCCAATTGATCATATCTTCAAAATCATATCGATTGCGTGCTTTCATCATCGATTGCACGGTGTCAAATTCTCCAACTGCGGTTCGCAGGCGATCCATTTTTTCTTTTTCCTTTTCAATACGATCTGTTCGTACGTCTCCTTTTTTGAAATTCTTGCTTGCTCTTTTTGCAATGTATTCCTCTCGGTTTGGGAGATCGGCTAAATAGGAATCAATCTTTTCGTTAATAAATTCTTTAGTCCATCCCTCTCGTTTCATGGTACTGAATAAGCGTATCATGTTCTTTGCTTCATAATACACATCACCACGATAGCGTTTAAAAGGATGCTCTTTTGGAAATGTATCAATGAGATCTTTGAATAATTGGATTCGCTCTAATTCTGAGATAGGATCCAGGTTTTGTTTTTCAAAATAGGGGAGATTATCTTGAATGACTTCATTGCAAAAGGAGTGAAAAGTTCCCAGATGAACTTTGTAGGCAGCTGGTCCAATAAATTGTTGTAACCGTTTACGCATGGCTACTACTCCCGCATCGGTATACGTCAAGCAAAGGATATTTTCGGGTTGTGTGTCTGTATCCAATAAAATCTTACCAATGCGACAGGCTAGAATCTGTGTTTTACCAGTGCCTGGTCCTGCTACTACCAACACAGGGCCTTCTATTGTGTCAACAGCTTTTTGCTGCTGTTCATTTAGTTGGTGGTATTCTTCCTGAAATTTAGATTCTAGTTTTTCTCTACTAACAGACATCCGAATTGAACTTTTTATCGTGTGAATAGTTATTCTAACGAAATTAATTGATTCAATCAGCATGGCCACTTACTCTTTTCAAACAATTCAGCGAATTCCTATTACGTTAGAGCAGGCTTGGGATTTTTTTTCTAATCCGGCCAATTTACAACGCATTACGCCCGGTGAAATGGGATTTGAGATCGTTTCTACATTTCATGGGGCTACTATGTATCCTGGACAACTGATTGAATACACCGTAAAGCCCTTATTAGGAATTCCTCTTTATTGGATGACAGAAATTACGCATGTACAGGATATGCAGTATTTCATTGATGAACAACGCTTTGGTCCTTATACTCTTTGGCACCACCAGCATCATTTTAAAGCGATAGAAGGGGGCGTAGAAATGACAGATATTGTTCACTATCGTATTCCACTCGGCCCTTTGGGTGATCTTGCTAATGCACTATTTGTGCGTGCCAAACTCAAAAAAATATTTGATTTTCGATACGAAGCTGTCGAAAATTTATTTGGGAAGTGGAGTGTGAAAGGATAGGTCAACCTCTTGGAAATGCTTGGTTGGTCACTCGAATCAGTGAAGTGATATTGTTGATGTCCAATTTTTTGAAAATGTTATAACGATGCACCTCAACCGTTCTCTTGGAGATAAATAATTTTTCACTGATCTCTCTGGAGGAGTAACCATCTTTGATCATATTGACTATCTCCAGCTCACGTTTTGTAAGTTGATTAATGCGATACGCCGGATCTGATTGTTGTTCGCTGATCACTTGATTGGTGATATAGTCTTTTACGTCTCTGCAGATATATCGTTGTCCTTCATAAACAGAGATAATCGCTGTTCTCATTTCATCAAACGAAGATGTCTTTGAAACGTAGCCACTTGCCCCGTTCATTAAAATTTGTTTGATCAGGATGATATTTGTGTGCATCGACACGCCCAATATTTTTACCGTCGGAGCTTTTTCTCTTAGACTTTTTGCAAGTTCAATTCCGGAGACACCGGGCAACGTGATATCAAGCAGTACGACATTTGGTAAAAAGGTTTGAATATCTGCGAGTGCAGCTTCCGCATTAAGCGCAGAGCCAACAATTTCAAATATTGGATCTGCACCCAATAGGCTTGACCACATGTCAATGACCATGCGATGATCATCAACCAAAAACAGCTTAATTTTCTTAATAGGTACTTGTAACATTTAGTAAGTATCTATATCTAACGTGAACTAATTGTAAAACTTCCAAACTTAGGCAAAAAAAATGGCTTTGAAGCTTTTAAACACTTACAATCCAATAAGAAAAAATACGTAAATTATTCTAGCCAGGTATTCGAGATATATACTTTTCAATTTGTTTGATCTGATCAACCAATTGAGGGGTAGTAGGCTTGAGGGCTTTTGCCTTTTTAAAGAAATCTTTAGCCGCTCTAAATTCTCTTTTATTCATCATTAAGCTGCACATCTGTAGAAATGCCGCAGCTTGATTCTCTTTATCAGGTAGTCCTTTACGCAATGCCTGGCGTACGTAGCTCTCCGCTTGTTTGAGATCATTTTTTTGCATTGCCAGCATCCCCATTTGTAAAAGACTGGCTCCTTCTGCCTCTTTCATAGGCATACCCAGGTCCAGTCCTTTCTTCATCATTTTTTCAGCTCCATCATAATCCTGCTTCATCATAGCCAAATTGCCCTTAAGCGTAAAGTAAACAGAGCGAATGGGCTTGTATAAAAGATTAGGATAACGAATAGAGGCAAGAACTTTTTCGGCTCCATCCATATCGCCACTCTCCATGTATTCTTGAATCAAGCGCAACGGGCCAAAAAAGAAATGTCCTGCAATGAGTAGTACGCCAATCAAATAAAGAGGGAAGGAGGGCCAAAAGCTAAAAGCAAGATTAGCAGCAACGCCGAGTAGCAACGTAATGATGCCAATCCAAAATCTATATTTAATAAGCCAGTTATAAAACTTCATGCGCTTCCCTCTTTAGTGGATTGCAAGTTAATGTATTTAGAATCGATCTGATTGCATCACTTTATTCCAGGCTGCAACAAAGTCACGTACAAATTTTTCTTTGCCGTCCTCACAAGCATATACTTCTGCAATTGCGCGCAACTCACTATTCGATCCAAAAATCAAATCTACTCGAGTAGCGGTCCATTTTACTTTTCCTGTTTTTCTATCCTTTCCCTCAAATACATCTTTTGAATCATTGGCGGGGCTCCATTGGGTGCTCATGTCAAGCAGATTCACAAAGAAATCATTGGTTAAGGTTTCAGGAGTATGCGTAAATACACCATGTGAAGATTGATCATAATTCGCATTCAACACACGAAGACCTCCTATTAATGCTGTCATTTCAGGAGCAGTGAGATTAAGTAACTGGGCTTTGTCAATTAATAAATTCTCTGTGGAGATCGTGTATTTTTTCTTTGCATAGTTTCTAAATCCATCTGCAATGGGTTCTAACACAGCAAATGATTCTACATCTGTTTGTGCAGCAGTCGCATCCATTCTTCCAGGTGTAAAAGGAACTTCAACTTTTGCTCCTGCTTTTTCAGCCGCTTTTTCAATGGCAGCACATCCGCCCAGTACAATCAAATCGGCCAGTGAAACTTTTTTTCCACCTGATGCAGATTGATTGAATTCTTTTTGAATTGATTCTAGATTGCCTAATACAGTAGATAATTGTGCAGAATTGTTCACCTCCCAATAACACTGCGGAGCTAAACGAATACGTGCGCCATTTGCACCACCTCTTTTGTCAGAACCACGGAACGTTGATGCAGAAGCCCAAGCTGTATTTACTAATGCACTGATGCTAATTCCTGCATTCAAAACTTTTTCTTTTAAAGACTGGATATCATTTTTATCAATGAGTGCATGATCAACTGCAGGAATAGGATCTTGCCAATTCAATACTTCTGCCGGAACCTCTTTGCCAATGTAACGACTGCGAGGACCCATATCACGATGAGTCAATTTGAACCACGCTCTCGCGAATGCATCAGCAAACTGGTCTGGGTTTTCTAAAAATCTTTTGGAGATTTTTTCATACGCGGGATCAAATCGAAGTGAAAGATCCGTTGTGAGCATAGTGGGTAAATGCTTTTTAGAACCATCAAATGCATCGGGAATAGTTTGATCGGCATTCTTGGCTACCCACTGTTGTGCACCTGCTGGACTCTTTGTTAATTGCCACTCATACTTGAATAAATTCTCAAAAAAGTTATTGCTCCACTTAGTAGGAGTTGTAGTCCAGGTTACCTCTAGTCCACTGGTTATCGTATCAGTTCCCTTACCCGATTTGTAACGACTAGTCCAGCCAAACCCTTGCTCCTCGATGGCAGCTCCTTCTGGTTCTGAACCAAGCAAGGCTGCATCACCTGCACCATGTGCTTTACCAAACGTGTGACCTCCTGCAATCAATGCAACCGTCTCTTCATCATTCATAGCCATTCTTGCAAAGGTTTCACGAATATCTTTTGCTGCTGCAATGGGATCGGGGTTACCGTTGGGTCCCTCTGGGTTTACATAGATCAAACCCATTTGTACCGCTGCCAATGGATTTTCTAAATCACGGTCACCAGAATAACGTTGATCATCCAACCATTTCTTTTCATTGCCCCAGTATACATCCTGTTGAGGTTCCCAAACATCTTCACGTCCACCCGCAAATCCAAATGTTTTGAATCCCATTGACTCTAATGCAACATTACCAGCCAAGATCATCAAATCGGCCCATGAAATTTTGTTACCATATTTCTGCTTGATGGGCCAAAGCAAACGGCGTGCTTTATCCAAGTTTGTATTATCAGGCCAGCTATTTAATGGAGCAAATCGCTGTTGTCCCATTCCGGCGCCACCTCTTCCATCTGCTGTGCGATATGTTCCAGCGCTGTGCCATGCCATACGAATGAAAAACGGACCATAGTGACCAAAGTCAGCTGGCCACCAGTCCTGAGAATCTGTCATAAGGGCATGTAAGTCTTTCTTTAGTCCATCATAATCCAATGACAAAAAGGC
>Ga0214923_10001595_pt1 | contig 32028 bp, 20 predicted proteins | sample LL1510_MetaG_FD_177993 | JGI IMG/M metagenome (GOLD analysis project Ga0214923, IMG submission 177993) | Freshwater microbial communities from Lake Lanier, Atlanta, Georgia, United States - LL-1510 | ecosystem: Environmental > Aquatic > Freshwater > Lake | place: USA: Georgia | collected...
AAAATAAAATAAAATATAATAAAATATAATAAAATATAATAAAATATAATAAAATATAATAAAATATATTAAAATATATTAAAATATAATAAAATATAATAAAATATATTAAAATATAATAAAATATAATAAAATATAATAAAATATAATAAAATATAATAAAATATATTAAAATATATTAAAATATAATAAAATATAATAAAATATAATAAAATATAATAAAATATAATAAAATATAATAAAATATAATAAAATATAATAAAATATATTAAAATATATTAAAATATAATAAAATATAATAAAATATAATAAAATATAATAAAATATATTAAAATATATTAAAATATAATAAAATATAATAAAATATAATAAAATATAATAAAATATATTAAAATATAATAAATCAATGTATATAGCACATCCAATATATAAAAAAACTAAAAGATATTCTTATGCTGTAGATAATATTTATAATACAAGATGTTATAATCAAAATTCTTATAAATTAAAATTTATTTCTTGTCATAAATTATATAAAGATGAATATGTAAATGATGTTTATAATGGTGAAATATATGATAATGATTATCAAATTAAAGATCGAAATGAAATTATAAGAATAGAAGAACAAGAAAAAAAAATTATTGAAAATAGTCAAAATAATAATTTAAGTAACAATGATACTAATTAAATAAATTATAAATTAGTATAAACTATTATAAACTATTATAAACTATTATAAACTATTATGAATAAATTATAATTTTTTTAATTGATCAACTAAACTTTCTTCATCATGAAAATGAAAAGGCGCACTAATTTCAGGTAATCTTTTTAGTTTTAATTCTTCATCAATTTCTTCAATTTCAAAAATATTTATATATAATCTTTGTTTAGTAGATATTTTTTCATTTAATTCATCAATTTCTTTTTCTAATTTTTTTATTTTATCTAAATCATATTCATTTATTAATAATTCATATTTTTTAATTTCATCATCGATTTTTTCATCTTTCATTTCTGGATTATCAGTTTTTACATATCTTAAATAATTTAGTTTATTTAATATATTTTCATAATTAATTTTTTCAATACAAACTGCATTAAAATAGAAAGATAAATTTTCTGGATCAAATTTTGGAACAATATTTTGCATATTTTTTTTATAGTTTTGCATTGTATTTATAATTGGATAATAAATAAAATTAACAGCTTCTAACATAATTTTTACTGAATTACTTAATTTTTCGCATTGTTGTTCTTCCCAGTATTTACTTTCAATCATTGCTTTATGATCTGAATTTTCAATTTCAAAATCTACACACCATTGTTTATTATCATGATTAAATAAAATTACATCACAATTATCTTCATTTAAATCATCAAATACATCTTTTAATTCTTTTTCTAAATATAACGAAATCCATTTTTTAATTGGTGTTTCTGCATAATCAAAATATTTTAAATGTTTTTTTTTCGTCGCTTCTAATTCTTCACGAGTAATAGTAGTCATTTTATTTATTTTTTATATCTATTATATCTGTTATATCTATTATATCTATTATAAATTATTATAAATTATTATAAATTATTATAAATTATTATAAATTATTATATTTCTAAATTATTAAAGTAAAATCAGACAGTATAAAAATTGAATTTAAAATAACTTTTGTATTAGATTTTGGAGATGCAAACTATAGTTATTTTAGGAGAAAAATATTCAGGAAAAACTTCCTTAATTAAAAGACTTCAAACTGGAGATTATTATATTCATGAATATCATCCAACACAAGAACAAACTAATACTAATGTAAATATTGAATTTGAAAATATAGAAAAGAAATTTATGTTTATAGAAATACCAGAAAGTAAATTGACCGATATACCAAATGCAGATCTTTATATTGTAATGATAGACATAAATAGTGATTGTCCTGACTTTGATATAAAGAAATTCACTAGTTTGATTCCAAATGATGTTAGAAAAATAATTCTAAAAAATAAATGCGATACTCAAATTAAAGATATTAAAAGACATTTAAAAGGAAGATTTTTTTCTGTTCGTAGTTGTTATAATATAAATTATTTATATAATATTTTAGAAAATTTATAAGTTTAATCTTTAGATAAATTATGTATATAGAAAGTATATAGAGAGATCAATATATTAATATTTTATTTTGTTAATAAAAGACAAAATAATAAAATTTCTATATCATAGATCTTGTATATATACAAATATGAAAAATCATATTTTCATCTATTTTTATATCTTTTTTAAAATTATTATATCTAAAATACCAATATAGTCCATTTTGCTCAAAAAAAGGAATAACATATTTCATTATTTCTTTATGTTTTGGTTTTAATGTTTCTATTATTTTATTAAAATTAATATATAATTTATTTTTTAAATAATCGATATAATTATTAAAGTCTATGCAATTTTCATTATTCCACCTGATATTATTTTCATTTTCAAAATATCTATTATAAATTTCAAATTGAACAAACCATAATTTATTATTATGTTTAAATTTATATTTTTCATAATTATAATCAGCATTATCAAAAACATCATTATATGACTCACATAAAAAATTTGATATCCATATTTTAATAGTTGTTTCAAAATAAAGATCTATTTTATCTGAAACTTTAAATATATTTTCGTCTGACATATTTTTTTAATATTTTATTATTATACTATATATTTTATTTAAATTAATATGATAAATTATTATGTTAAATTATTAAATTATTATGTTAAATTATTAAATTATTATGTTAAATATAATAATAAATATTCAAAATATTCAAACTAATCAAACTAAATGAACAATTTAATCCACACTTATTTAAATCAATTAAGAGTAATATCATTATTTAAAGAAGGCGATAAAGGAAAAATTGAAAATGGTTTTTTAACTATCGATAATAAAAGTTGGGTTAGTTGGATAAAAAGACAAAAATGGTTATATCCATGGTCATTAGATATTAACAGTAAAGAAGAAACAGTTAAATATTTACAAAATTTTTATGTATCTATTTCACAATCAATAGATCAAATTTTAATTGAATTAAATTTTAATCAAAATAATCAAAGTTCTAAAAATGATAAATTATTATTAATTTCTGTTAGTTTATTAGACAATATTATTTCATCAATAAGTGGATTACAAAATTTATCTAATACTTATAAAAATTATCCAAGGCAATATGCTGAAATTAAAGGTATAATTGATGATTATGCAAATCCTATAATTCAATTATTAGAAAAAAATATACCAAAGGATAAACTTGAATTATTTAGAGAAAAGAAAAAAATAAATGAAAATAGTTTAAATGGGTTAAATAGTTTAAATATTTTAAATGAGTTGAAGGGGATAAATGATTTAAATAATTTAAATAATTTACAAGAATTACATATAAACTAATAAATTATTAATTAAAATATTCTAATAAAATTAAACTAAATTACAAAGTTAATAAATTACAAAGTTAATAAATTACAAAGTTAATAAATTACTAAATTAATAAATTGTAAAGTTAATAAATTACTAAATTAATAAATTACAAAGTTAATAAACTAAATAAATTACTAAAATTATTAAATTACTAATAAACTAAATAAATATAGATTTAAAATAAATATAAATTTTGAAATCATAATAAAGAAATAATATATAGTTATATATAGTTATTTATAATAGATTTAGAAAATAGTTTTTTATAAATTTTAAACTAAAATGGAAAATAAAAATGAAACAAAACAATATAAATTAGAAATAAATGAATTTGACTATAATATTTATGATGAAGAATTATTTTTGATAGGTGATAGTTTATTAGATCAAAAAGGTTTAGTTTCGCATCATTTAGAAAGTGCAAATAATTTATATAAAACGGGATTAGAACAAATTATTACTCAAGGATTTAAAGTAGAAAGAGATATAGTTAATAAAAGAAATACTACAGATGAAGATAAACAAATAGATTGGATCCATGTTGAAGTTAATTTTTCTAATGTTAATTTATCTCCACCTACTACATTAAATTATCAAACTGGTAAGCCTATGGTTTTATATCCTAGAGTTGCCTTAATTAGAGAAAAAGTTTATAGTGGTAATTTATCTGTTAGTTGCGAAATTATTGCAACTGCGCATTTAAAAAATGGATCAGTAAATGAAAGAAAAGATGTAATTAATAATTTTAGAATTTGTAAAGTTCCTATTATTAAAGGCTCTGTTATGTGTCATACATATGGAAAATCAGCAGAAGCATTATCTAAAATAGGTGAAGATCCATCTGATCCTGGTGGATATTTTATTATTCAAGGTAATGAATATGTTGCTGAATGTATTGAAAACGTAGTTATGAACCAACCTAAAATATTTATAAATAAAAGTTATGGTAATTCTTTAATTAGATGTGAATTTATTTCTAAGCCTGGTGACTCATATCAAAATTCTGACCAAATATTAATTAATTATTTTAATAATAATAATATAATTATTGAAATAGCTAGAAATGAATTAAAAGGACTTCATATTCCATTTTATTTAGTTTTTAGAGCTTTTGGATGGACAAGTGATAAAGAAATTATAGATAATATAGTTTATGATTATGATAATGAAGGTAATAAAGATATTTTAAATATAATAGTTAATGCAATAAATGCTAAATATGAAAAATTTCCTAATGCTAAAAATATTCATACTCAAGCTGATGCAGGAAAAGCAATATTTGATGTATTACCACAAGAAAGATTTGCCCATTTAGATTTAAAAAATAAACCAGAAAATTATCAACAAGTAATTAAAGATATTATACTTAAAAATTTTGATTTATATTGTTTGCCACATATAGGAAAATCACCAATTAATAGACATGAAAAATTACGTTTTATAAGTTTATTAATTCGCAAAACTTTACAATGTCATTTAGGTCAAATTCCTCAAACAGATAGAGATAGTTATAAAATTAAACGTTTATATGCTGCCGGCGATAATTATGCTAAAGCTATTAAAACATATTTTAATCAAACTGTTATTATGCCTATGCGTAAAAAAATATTTGATAATTTTACAGATATGCCTTTTAGTAAAGTAAATTTAGTTACATTAATTAAAAATTCTATTTCAGCAGAAGATTTCGAAAGATTAATAGTTAAAACAATTAATTCAGGTAATAGAGCGACAATGAAATTAAAAAAAGATAATTTAACAAATAGATTAGCAGCTCAACCAGTAGGAAGACATAATCAAATTCATACATTAAGCACATTAAGGCAAGTATCAGTTTTATCTTCATCTGTTGATAGTGCAAAACAATCTGGACGCGCAGCTGAAATGCGCCGTGTTCATATGTCAGCATTAGGATATATATGTTGTGTTCATTCTACTCCAGAAGGTGAAAAAGTTGGAATTAATAAACAATTGTCGATTTTTGCAACTGTTGCACCTGCTTCAAATAGTGAAGTTCTTAAAAATGTAATTAAACAAGATAAAGATTTATATTTATTAGCAAATTTAGATTATATTTATATTGCAAAAAATAATTTAGCTAGAATATTTGTAAATGGTGACTGGATTGGTTGTGTAAAAAATAGTTATTTATTTGCTACTAAATATAGATTATTAAGACGTAAATTAATAATTCATCCTCATACTACAATATATTGGGATAATACTCAAAATGAAGTTTTATTTTGGGTTGATTTAGGTAGAGTAACTAGACCATTAATGATAGTATATAATAATCAACGAGATAAAGATTTTATTGGTGCAAAATATAAAATTAAAGATGACTTTGAACAAGGCATTGCAGTAAATCAAGAAGATATAAAATTATTATATCAAAAGAAAAAAACAATTGATGATTTAGTTAGAGAGCAAAAAGTAGAATTTATAACACCTGAAGAACAGGAAAATTATTATTTATGTCCTAGTTATGCAAAATTAAAAGAAGACAAAAATAATCCATTACGAGAATATACTCATTGTGATATTCCTGAGTCAATTTTATCTATAACTGCTTTAACATCTCCATACGCTAATCATAATCAAACAACTCGTTTAATTTATCAAACTTCACAAGTCAAACAAACTTGTGGATATTATGCTTTGAACTGGCCATATAGAATGGATAAAGAAACATTTTTACAATATATTAATGAACAACCATTAGTTAAAACAGTGGCGAATAAATATTTATTTCCTAGTGGTTCGAATGTTATGGTTGGTCTCATGTGTTCTGCTTGGAACCAGGAAGACTCATTAGTTTTAAATAAAGCTGCTGTCGAAAGAGGCGCTTTTAATGGGTCTAGATTTACATTTTATAAAGTTGAATTAGAACAAAAAGAAGAATTAGGAAATCCAGATGCTTCAAAAACAAGTGATTTAAAATCTGCTAATTATGAAAAATTAATTAATGGTGTTGTGCCTAAAGGAACTATAATAAAAACAGATGATGTAATTATTGGTAAATATATGGTTATACAAAAAGGAAAAAATGATAAATTTTCATATATTGATAGGTCTGTGGTTTATAGAGAGCATGAAGATGCTATAGTTCATGATTGTATAATCGATCGAAATGAAGAAGATCAAATATTTTGTAAAATTGCTTTGCGAAAAATTAGACAAGTTAATGTTGGTGATAAATTTTGCATACGCGAAAATGCTGAAATATTAACTGATGCTGGTTTTATAAAATTAAAAGATATTGATATTACAAAAAATAAAATTGCAACTAATTTAAATGGTAATATTAGTTATGTTTATGCTTCAAATAAATATATGTTTGAATATAATTCAGAATTAGAGGGTAAATTAATTCAAATTAAAAATAAAAATATTGATACTGTAATAACTAAACATCATAAATTATATGTTAAGATTATTAATTTGGATAATGTATTAAATAATACATTAAATAATACAAATGAAACAAACTATAATTTTATTACTGGTGAAGAATTAATTAATTTGAATAATTTGAATAATTTGAATAATTTGAATAATTTAAATAATTTGAATAATTTAAATAATTTGAATAATACAAACCAAAATATTAAAATTCAGTTTAAAAAAAATATTAATAATAATTCTCAATTTAACAATAATTTAGAATTATTTAATTATTTTAAAAATAATAATTTGGGTAATACAAATATTACAAATGAAACAAAAAGTAATTTAGATAATTTAGGTAATTTAGATAATACAAATATTACAAATATTACAAATGAAACAAAAAGTAATTTAGATGAATTAGACAATTTAGGTAATTTAGATAATACAAATATTACAAATGAAACAAAAAGTAATTTGGGTAATTTAAACAATCCAAATGAAACAATTCAAAATTATAATAAAAATAATAAATTTCCGTTTTATACATGGTTAATGTCTAGTGAATATTGTTTAAATTTATTATATATATTGTTACATTCTGAATATTTATCTAATATTATGAAAGAAAATGATAATAATTTAGCAAAATCATTAAGTCAATTTCAAAATAAAGATAATGAACAACAAATAAATTTAATGAAACTTTTAAATTATAAAACTAATTTAAGTCAAAACAACGAAATTATATTATTAAGTGATAATATAACTTTACTAAATAATTTACAAAGATTAGCTTTTCATGCAAATTTATCAGCTGATATTTATGAGATAAATGAAACTAAAAAATATAAATTAATAATTAATTTATCTACAAACAATAATGAACCAATTTTAGATAAAAATGATATTAATTATATTGATTATAATGGTAATGTTGGTTGTTTAGAAATTCCAGATACACATTTATTTTATTATCGTGAATCAGAAACATCACCATGTTTATGGACTGGTAATTCATCTCGTCAAGGTCAAAAAGGTATTTGTGCTTTATTAATGAGAGAAGAAGATATGCCTTTTACATCTACAGGAATTAGACCATCAATATTATTTAATAGTCATGGGTTGCCTTCTCGTATGACTATTGCTACATATTTAGAAATGTTAATGGGTAATTTATGTGCAATAAAAGGAACAAATGCAGATTGCACTATATTCAGAAAAACAAATATTGAAGTTATAGCTAATGAATTAGAACAATTAGGTTTGCATAGATATGGATATGAAAAAATGATACATGGAATTACAGGAGAATATATTGACTCATTAATATTCTTTGGACCTACATATTATCAAAGATTACAAAAGTTTGTTGCTGATGCTGAATATAGTGTTAGACATGCTGCCTCAGATCCAATTACTAATCAACCTATTGATGGTGGTCGAGGTAGTGGAGGTGGATTAAGAATTGGTGAAATGGAAAAAGATGTATTTTCGTCTCATGGAACTATGGCATTATTTCATGAAAAATTTTATCCACATAGTGATGGATATACTGAATATATTTGTAGATGTGGTAAGCCTGCTATAGTTAATCATCAAGATAAAATTTATAAATGTAATTATTGTAAAGATAATGCAGATATTACTGCTATACCTACAAGTTGGTCAAGTAAATTATTTATGCAAGAAATGATGGCAACAAATATTGGAGTTAGACGAATTCCTAAACCATTTATATACGAAGTTTATGATACAAAAAATTTAGATAATTCTACAATAAATCCATATGATCGAAAAACATTAAAACAATTGCAAATTATGAATGAAGCTACTAATATAATTTCTGCTGAAGAAAAACAAGATACACAATTACAGGCTTTGATGGATTAATTATGTTAGTTTGTCTAAATTTATTTTATACTTTATTACAACTTATTATAAATTTAAAAAAAATATTTTTTTTATTTTATTTTTTATAAGTTTTACTGGGTTATAATTTATTATATTTATTTAATAAGTTATAATTTATTATATTTATTATAATAAGTTATAAACAAACAAATCACAATAAATTACAAATAAATCACAAATAAATCACAAATAAATCACAATAAATTACAAACAAATTACAATAAATCACAAATAAATTACAAATAAATCACAAATAAATTACAAAGCACTAAAATCAAATGCTAAAGGATTATAAATATAAACTGCTGTATCAGGAGATCTTTTTAATTTAATTAATTTTGAAGTATCTTGTTTTAATTTAAATTTTTCACACCATGGATCAGAAATATTATTATTATTAGTATCATATTTAGTAGTATAATCAGTTAATCCATTATATTGTCCAATTCTTGCACCATCTGCATTATATGATCTGTCTATTTTACCATTTGTAACATTTGCAATACAATTATTTTTATTTCTATTATTTGCAGGTGTATTAAAATATGCATTATTTTTATCTGGATCTATATTTCTTAATATATTTCCTTCATCTACAATTTCAGCATTAGTAATAATAACATGTTGTAATACATTATAATTATCAAAAATTTTTGCATCAGTTATGGATTTCATTTCTGTAGAATTACTATCAACTAATTTTATATTTGATATAACATCACCACTATTAATAAATGTGTTGTGAATTTTTGTATCATCAGTATTATTATTTAATTCCATAAATGGTGAATTTGTATTATTAAGATTTCTTTTTAACCAATTACCTGATTCAGTATTCGTATAAGCATAACATGATGGTGTATTATTTAAACAATCACCAATAGAAAATAATCTATTTCCACCTGAAACACTAATAGTATCATTACCTGCAATAGTTCTATTTAAAAATATAAATCCATGTAATTTATTTAATGGAATTCTTGAATTATTTGTTTGTGTATTTAAAGTTATAACACTAGTATTATTATTAGATAATGTTGTAATATTATTATTTAATGTATTATATAATAATATTTTTTGATCTATTGCGTTTAATATTTCATTTGCTGATGAAAATTTTGATGATGCATCAACCGTTGATGAACCTAAATTATTAATTTTTCTATGTAAATTATCTAAAGTATATTTTGAAACCTTAATATAATTTTTCAAATATTTAATGTCTGTTTCTGATGGTGGATTGTCAAATCCTTGTTTTAGTTCATTATTTTTTATTTCAAAATTATAATTTAATAAATTATCATTTGGTTGCAGAGTATCCTCGTTATTAAACCCTACAAACATATTATTTAAACTTTCTTTAAGTGAATTATTTTCTGAAATTAAATTATTTATTTTTTCTTTTTGTTGATTTAATATTAAATTTAAATTATCAGATATTTTATTATTAGCATAACTTGTTAAAATTAATCGTGATAAATCTATAATATTTTTATCATTATTTGTATTTTTAAAATCACTAAGAATTGTATCTATTGTATTAAACAGTTTTGTTACTTGATTTAGTTTATCATTAATCATTTCATTATCATTTGCATATGATGTTTTTATTGCTATTAAACTATATTTAGATATAAGTGTATTCAACATAGTTTTTATATTATTTATTTGTTCTTGAGTTAATATATTAGTTTGAACTGGTGGTTGAATTGGTGGTTGAGTTGGTGGTGTAGTTTGATTAATTCGTAAAATTAATTTATTTTTTATATCATTTATTTTTTGTATTATATTATTTACTTTTGAATTATTAATTAGTAGTATATTATTTGATAAATTTGATAAATTTGAATAATTTAATGTATTAGATAAAGTATTTAAACCAGTATTTAAACCAGTATCTAAATAATCTAATGCATTATTTAAATCTGTTAATTCAGATTTTAAAGTTGTATATTCAGTTTTAGAATTTGTTAAAGCTTTTTCTTTTGTTTCTATAACACCTTTAAGCTCCTTATATTGTTCAATTAATATATTTACATTTTCAGTTAAATAATTTACATTATAATCAAAATCTAAATTGTCTTTTTTATATTTATTTATTTCTAGGTTATCTATTTTAATTATTTTTTCAATAATATCTATTAATTTAAGTTTAAGAAAATTTTTATCTTTTTGTAATTTTTCTATGTCTTTTGTTAGAGAATTTTTTTTCATAATATTATCATATAAAAAATATGATAAAATAATTATTCCAATAATTAATAAGGCAAAAACTATTATTGCAATTATTTTTTGTGTTTTTTGAGATTTTTGTAATTGTTGAATTTGTTGATCAATTTGTGATTGTTGATCATTATTCATTTTTAATTTAAATTTTTAAATTATTACAAATTATTAAATTTTTAAATTAAATTTTTAAATTTTTAAATTATTACAAATTATTATGTATCAAATGTATTAAATATATTTAAACTATTATAATTTTATTTATAAAAAAAATATAATTATTTTAAATAATACAATTTAATAATTTACATTAAATATTGTATAGAATTTTCATTTCCATACTTAACATTAAGAATATTGTTTGTTCCATCAGGTTTTTTTAACCATTGATTAAATCCATCATTAGGTTTATATTTTCTGTTTGGAATATAATTATCATTATTAATAGGTAATTTTTGTTTATAAAAACAACTTCCATTTGCATCATTAGGATTATCATTTATAGGTCTAGCAAATCCATTACAATTAGACATAGAATTACATTTAATTTTACAATCGTCTAATGTGCCTTTTTGTTCTGATGGTTCCATATTAATATCTATGTTTGCATAACTTGTATTATTTGTATCTATTCCAAAACCATAAGGATAAACATTAATATATTTATTAAATGTTTTTGTTTCTGATGTAGCTGGTGATGTAGTTGTATTTGTATATTGTAAATTTACATTATTATCAGGACTTTTTAACCATTGATTAAATCCTTCATTAGGATTATATTTTCTGTTTGGAATATAATTACCATTATCAATAAGTAAATTTTGTTTATAAAAACAACTTCCATTTTCATCAGTAGGATTGTCGCTTATAGGTCTAGCAAATCCATTACAATTAGACATAGAATTACATTTAATTTTACATTGTTCTAATGTGCCTTTTTGTTCTGATGGTGTCATAATAATATCTATGTTCGCATAACTTGAATTATTTATATCTCTTCCAAAATCATAAGGATAAACATTAATATATTTATCTGAAGGTGGATTAATACCATACATATTATTAGTTGAAACTTGTAATCCAGTTAAATCTTGATTATTAATTTCTTGACTGAAGTCAATATTTAATAAATCAGGACTATTTGATAATAATTGATTTGTTCCAATATTATTAATAGATTGATTAATATCATTTGTGTTTGTAACCAATTTATTAAATACAAAATTAAAAATATTTGTATTAATTGAACTAAGAATAGAAATAGATTGATCTAATCTTTGTTTTGAGTTTAATTTATTTAAATTGTTTAAATCACTATTATAATTAATTTGTTCAATTACACGATTATAATTATTAATTACATATTGTGGTAATTGTAATATTAAATTAACATTTTTTATGTTAGTAATTAATTCTTTAATAAAATTTTCCATAATAGGTGCCATTTCATTAGAGAATGTATCAGTAGTCGTTGAAACATTATTAAGACTTTGTAATCTATCTAATGTATTATTAATAGTAGTCATAAATACTTGGGCTGTTGTAAATTTAGCATTTTGATCATTATTAATTTTTTTTAATGTTTGGTCTAAAGTATATTTAGAAACTTTGATATAATTTTTTAGATAATCTATATCAGTTTGTGAAGGCGGGTTAGAAAATTTTTCTTTATTTTCAAATCTTTTATATGCATAAAAAAATATAAGTAAAATTACAATTATATATAACCAATCCATTTTTTTATTTTTATATATTTATAAAAAAATAATATTTTAAAACTAAAAATTATAATTTAGAAATATTATTTTTGTTTATAAATTTATATTTTATTTAATTAGATTTAATTATTTATAATTATGTTTAATTATTTATAATTTAACTTATTTAATTAACTTATTTAATTAACTATATTTTAATTCACTTAATTAACTTATTTAATTAACTATATTTTAATTCACTTAATTCATTTATTTAATTAACTAAATTACAAATAATTAACTAAATTACAAATAATTAACTAAATTACAACCAACTAAATTACAATTCACTAAAATCAACATTTTCAGGGTTATTAATATAAACCATATTACTAGAAAATGGTGTAAGAGAAATTTTAGCATCTGTTGCTGCTTTTTTATATAAACTGCACCATGGACCTATATTTTTACCAGTTGCATCATAATCAGGTCCATATTGTCCTATAAGTGCTACATCATATTCAGTTCCTAAGAATTTAAGGCAATCTGGAAAGGGTTCGACTGTTCTTATACCTGAAGGTGATGTTTTTAATGAAGTATTAGTTAAAATTGCATTTTTTAATATTTTTGATTTAACATGATTTGGTTTGTTAATTTTATCATAATATTCGCCCTGGTCTTTACGTTTTTCGTTTAAACCAATCCAATCAATTTCTTCAGGATGATTTAATAATATAAAACGTTGTGGATAAGTATCCTTATAACTAATATCCATTGATTTAGCTCCTCCGCCTGTTTTTCTTTTATATAAAACATTTCCGTGTTTTGATTCTTGACCTGCCGCATTAATGTTTCTGTCAGATAATTGCACACCACAAATACTAGGTCCATCTGCACATGCTCCTAACATAAAAAATGGTTTATTATTGAACATAAGCATTTCATTCTGTGATGCATTTTGTCCAACGTCAAATTTTCCTGTTAAAACTACATTTCTTAATTTATCTATTGGAACATAATCACTAGTAATATGAGAATTAGTGTATTTATCTAATTGACTTTGTAAGTTCGTAACTTGACTTTGTAAGCTTGAAATACTATCTATTTTTTGTTTTAATATAGAAAGGTCTTGGGTTTGCAATTTATTAATAGCATATTCTAAAAATTTTATACTATTTTCAATATATGTTTTTTTGGCATCATCTGAATTTATAGTTGTAGGAACAATATAATTAGTTTTATATTCTGTTGCTTGTGATGCTGGTGTTGTTAAAGGAACAGAATTTCCTAATTCATAAAATGGTTTATATAAATTCAAATTATTCACAATTTGATTTGCTTTTGTTTCAATATCTGTTGTAGGTGTAAAATTAGTATTATTATTAATTTTGTTAATAATATTACTAATTACTGTTTTTATTTGAACAGAATTTAAATTTCCTGATCCTATTAAAGTTCTTAATTCTGATAATAATACATTGCTTTGTTGATCAACAGTTAATGATGGAATTTTTGAATTAAACCAATCACTTATTGATTTTTCATTAATTGCATTAATTGAGTTTAATTCTAATTGATTTTTAATACTAGATAATTTATCAAAATTATTGTTTATTATTGTATTTAATTCATTTAAGTTATAAGTTAAATTTGATGTTAGCATTTTATTTTTAATACTTGTTAATATTTCTGTTAATTTTCTAATTTTGTTTAATTTTTTTATTTCATTCATTTTTGCAGTATCATTACCAATTACAGTATTATCATCATTTATTTCATTAATTAATGGATTTATAGCATCAGATAAATCTTGATAAGTTTTTAATATTGCATCTTTTTCTCTTAATGAATTATCTAATTCTTTTACTTTATCTTCGTATTTTTTATTTAATTCTATTAAATCATTATTTAATTCTTTTAAATCATTATTTAGTTTTTCTACGTCATTTGAATTAGAAGTAGTGCTTTTTGAAGTAGTTCTTGTTGAATTATTTAATGAATTATTTAATGAATTAATTTTACCATTTAATTTTGCTATTTCATTTTTCTTTTCTTCAATTTCAGCTTTTAAATTTTTAATTATTGTTTCACTATTTTTACAGTCTTCAACTTGTTTAGTTAAATTGTTGATTAAATCTTTATCTGGTCTAATTATAACAAAATAAAGAATTAAAATTGCTACTATTAATAATAAAGAAAAAACTATAGATACGCCTAATTTTATGTTGTTATTTTGTTTTAATTCTTTTATTTTATTATTTAAATTAATTGTTGAATTTTGCTCACTCATTTTATTTTTAAAATAAGATAAAACTAAATTATATATTTATATATTTTTTTTTAAAACACAAAAATTATTTATAAAAAAAATAAGTTTATAATTTTTATTAAATTATAATAAGTTTATAAATAATTTATAATAAGTTTATAAATAATTTATAATAAATTATTCATTTCCATCACCATCATTTCCATCACCATCATTTTTATCACATAAATCAGGCAAAAATACACAAACCATACTTTTGATTTGTTCTCTAAATATTATAGATAATATTAATAATACTACAATAACTAAAATTACCCAGTATTTTAATAATCCTTGTAACCCATTGAATACACTATCTATTACATCAGAAATAGGATTTGTTGTTACAGCTACTGCAGTTGAATTACTAGCTGCTTTTAATGTTTGAATTGACGACAAATTATTTATTGCACTTTGAGCAGAACTAAAAACTAATTCTGACGTCATTTGTTGAGTAAAATCTTTAACAATATTATTATTACCAGAAATATCTAATCCTTGTAATTGATTTACATTATTAACAATATTATTTACTGTATTACTTTCTAACATAGTTGAAATATCACTTTTAATTTTATTAAATATATCTGAGTCACTACCTCCTAATGCACTTAAAATTCCACTACCTTTAGCTTCAGCTGAAGCTACTATTTCATTAGTTAATTGTTGTTGTAAATCTTTATTATCTTTAATTTGTTGATCGCATGTTGAACTTAATTTAAATGCATTCATTTGTTTTACTCCTGAAACAACATTACCACTTCCTGAAATATTTAATATTTGTGATATACTTGCATTACCTTTACAATTCATTATAGCATTAGTGAGTGTTTGAACTGCAACTTTTGTATCAAAAATATTTGTTACACTTGATTTCGAACCGCCGCCGCCCATTTTATATAATTTGATTAATTAGTTTAATTAGTTTAATTAGTTTAATTAGTTTAATTAGTTTAATTAGTTTAATTATTTTATATTTTATATTTTATATTTTATATTTTATATTTTATATTTTATTATAAAATTATATTTTAAAGTATTATTACAAATTAAATATAACAATGTCTAAAATTTTAGAAAAATTTATAACTAAAATAAATATTAACAAGTTAAGTAAAAATTTTAAGTTAAGTAAGTTAAGTAAGTTAAGTAAGTTAAGTAAGTTAAGTAAGTTAGACAAATTAGACAAATTAGACAAATTAGACAAATTTATAGAATTATATGAAAAAGGTTGGTTAAATAAAATATATAATATAAACTATAAATTTTGTGATTTTGATTTTTTAACAGGTTTATTTATTTCTAAATTTTTTATTAATTTTATAATTGATAAAAATAATTTAAGTAATTTAAGTAATTCAAGTAATTCAAGTAATTTAAGTAATTTAAATCAATCAAATCAATCAAATCACTCAAATCACTCAAATCACTCAAATCAATCAAATCAAATAAATGGAATTTTATTAGGCGGATCTAATATATCTTTAATGGAAGGAATAAAATATTTTTTTAACAATAAAAATGATTTTAACAATAAAAATGATTTTAACAATAAAAATAATTTTAACAATAAAAATAATTTTAACAATAAAAATGATTGTATAGGTTGGAAAACTATAGATAAAAATTATATAGATAATTTACATGAATATTATTTATTTAATAATTTGTATTCATCTGAAGACAAAAAAATATTTGAAACGAATAATGATATAACTAATATTAATGTTATAAAAAATATAAAAAATAATATAAATAAATTTGACTTTTATATTTCAGATATAAACTTAGATAACAAATATTTATATTTTCATTTTTTCATTATAATTACAAATATTAATCAAAGTGGATTTTGTTTATTAAGATTAAAAGATGAAAATTATGAACAAACTACTAATTTATTAATTTTAATTTCAAAATATTTTAAAACTATATATTTAATAAAAACACCATGGGGAGATAAAGATAGATATTATTTATTTATATATAATAAATATAATAATATTAATAATGTAGATTATTTAAGATTAAAATCATTTGTATGTGAAATAGATAAAAATATTAAAAATGATAAAGAAATAGATAGTGATAAAATGACTTATTTTGATAAAAAAATAGATAAATTAAAAAATATTAATTTGAATGAGATTGATTTTGAAAATGCTAATGAGTTAATTTATAATTTAATAGAATAAGTTAAATAACAAATAATTTGATAATAATTTAATAATTTAATAATTTAATAATTTAATAATTTAATAATTTAATAATTTAATAATTTAATAAGTTAATAATTTAATAATTTGAAAAGTTAATAATTTAATAATTTGAAAAGTTAATAATTTGAAAAGTTAAATAAAAATATATTATAAATATAAAAAATATGATATATATGGTTATTATATAAAATTTAATATAATTTTTGTATTAAAAGTGATAATATAAAATAAATTATGTTAAAAAATAATAATAACTATATTGTATTAGGTAATTCTAATTTCACTTATTAGAATACTTATAAAAATAATATAATGTATTTTTACATATTTGTATATATTATTATTTTCTAATTATATAATAAAATAATAATGAAAAAATTTATATTATATTATACTTTATTTTTTATTATATTTGTATTATATTTTTTATTATATTTGTATTATATTTTTTATTATATTTGTATTATATTTTTTATTATATTTGTATTTAATTTATTTTATTAATTTTTTTAACAGATCTTATATTTGTTTTTGTTTTAATTTCTTCTTCATAATTATTATCATTATCTTGATCATAATTATTATCATTTTGGTCATAATTATTATCATTTTGGTCATCTTGTTCATTTTGATTATCATAATTATCATTATCAATATAATTATTATAATTACAACTATCGCATTTTGAACTATTTCTGGAACTTGATTTTGAACTATTTCTGGAACTTGATTTTGAACTAGTTCTAGAAATTAATATTTTTTTGTTGATTGTTTTAGTTTTATTTACTATCTTTTTTTCATCATCAATATCATATTCATCATCATTATTATTATAATCATTATTATTATAATCATTATATTCATTATTAATAATTTTGTTAGTTTGAATATGTTTTTTATTATTTTGACTACTTTGAATATTTTGAATATTTTGATTACTTTTTCCATTTTGTTTAGTTTGTCTAATTTTATCATTTTGATTAGTTTGACTACTTTGTCTAGATTGTTTTTCTTCATTAAATTTATATTCATTTTGAATATTTTTTTGTTCTTCTATTGATTTAGCATCTAATAATTTACAAACAGTATCCATATTTTCTATATGCATTTTAATTATTTTAATAATTAATAATTTGTTATTTGATTTGTTGTTTAATTTATTGTTTAAATTATTACTTAACTTATTACTTAACTTATTAAATACATTTCCATTAAAATTATAATTTTCTGTTACTAACCAATTATAATTTCCAATACTAATATTTTTTAATATTAATTCTATGTGTAAATAATCAATTTTCTTTTTTTCTTTTAATGTTATTATTGCTAAATTATAAGATATAATTTTAAAATAATTAATAATATATGAAATAGAAATATTTAGTAATTTTTTATTAGTAAAATTATTTTCAAATTTATTTTTTAATTCATTTCTAAAATCAATAGATGTATCTTCATCATCAATAATATCCATTTCATTATAATATCTTTTTACAGTAGGTATAATTAAATATAAAATTTTTGCTGATGAATTTTTATCAATAATTTCATTGTCATTTAATGTTATATTACAAAAATCTTCATCATTTTCAATTTCATTATCTTCATATTGATAAATTTCATACATAAATCTATTTAATATAAATAATAAACATATTTTACTTTTTTCATTAAAACATTTATTTTTATTATTTTCATTTGAATATAATTTTATAGAATTATTTAAATATACTCGTAAATAATCTGTTAATTTTTTTTTAAAACTTTCAATAGATATTTTATCAAAGTCGCCTAATATTTGTAAATTACATGCTATTTTATGACCTAATATATATAAATTAGTTTGATTAGTTTGATTTATTATTTTTTTTGACATTATTTTATTCTATTTCTATTTATATATTTTACTTATTTTTTCAATTTTTATATAATTTTTATATAATTTTTATATAATTTGATTATAATTTGATTATAATTTTTATAATTTGATTATAATTTGATTATAATTTGATTATAATTTGATTATAATTTGATTATAATTTGATTATAATTTGATTATAATTTTTATATAATTTGATAAATATATATAATAAATTTTTTTGTATAAAATTTAATCTTTATAAATATAAGTTAAATAAATTTGTTAAAATAATTTGTTAAAATAAATAAATGATTGAAGCTAAAAAAAATAATCTTCATCTTTTTGTTAGTCCAACTAGTAAAGTCGGCAGTGTTGTTGTTTCTATTGGATTTGAAACAGATTGTAATGCTGGAATATTAAGAAATTTAAAATCAGGCTGTTGTTGTAATTGTCAGCAAGACGAAAAAAAATGTTTTCCTAAAGGAGCTGAATGCACTTCAGTATGTTTTTCTTTATATAAACTTGTTCAAACTAAATTAGCTGGATCGCCATTAGACGTTTTTAAAAGTAAAGTTGGTAATGTTTGTTGTAATTTTAGTCAAGGTGTATTTTATGTATTTTGGGATGTTCAAGGAACAGTTTCAGCTGTTCGTAAATCATTGGGTATGGCATTATCTTGTATTCAGCCTTCTAAAGTTTATTCTATTTATCAAGATTGCATGCGTATGTTAAATCATCATTCTGATCGTAATGCTTTTAATTTTGTAGCTGATGAATTATGTAAATCAATTAACTCTAAATTAGTTTGTGCTGTTGTAGGTAAAATTAAAGCAGATAATGATAAATTAAATGCAATGTTAGATGTTTTATCTAAAAAATTGCCTAAATTAGATTGCGATGGTAAAAAAGAAAAACCATCTGGACATGTAGAATGTGCTTCTGAACATTGTAGTATTAAATGTTCTGGTTGGTCTTCAGGTATATTAAAAGATTATCTTAATTTTAAATTAAAAGGAATTAATATATCAACAAATGAACATGGATTATGTTTAAATATGAAAGATGCCAGATTTGAAACAATGAAATCGAAATTAAAAGAAGGCGTTTCTGATTTTATGAGTGCTAAATTTGGAAAAGTAAAAACTGATTTATATCCTATTTTAAGTTATTTATTATTATCATCTGGAAGTTTAGATCCTATTCATGTTCAAAAATTATTAAAAGATAAACCAAGTGTTAGTGAAATGGAAAAGGCAGTTACAAAATGTTTATAATTATATTTTTATTTTAAAAAAAATAATTTATAATTAACTAATTAACTAATTAACTAATTAACTGATAATTTAAAACTAACTAATAATTTAAAACTAACTAATTAACTGATTAACTGATAATTTAAAACCATCTAATGATTAACTAATGATTAACTAATAATTAACTAATAATTTAAAACTAACTTATTAACTAATTAACTAATAATTTAAAACCAGCTAATAATTAACTAATAATTTAAAACTAACTAATTAACTAATAAATTTAAAACCAGCTAATAATTTAAAACTAATAATTTAAAACTAAATAAAAATAAAATCAAAATATTTTTTCTAAATGTCTTTTAGCTATATAATTCATCATATCTAAATTTTTATTTTTTATATTTTCATAATATTTTCTTGTATTAATTTTATTATTTGTTATTTTTTCATTAACTACTTCTTTTCCATTAATTATTGTTTTATATTCTTTAAATATAGTAGGAAATAATTCATATTTATCGAATGAATATTTCATTTCATTTTTGTAAATATATACATCAACAATATTAGTTTTTTTATTAGGATTAATATAATTACTAAAACATTTTTCCATAATAGTATAAATTGGATATTCTCTATTTAAAATTATTTTTGAATATTGTTCTGGATTATTAATCAAATGATTTACTTCAGTAGTTATATAAAATTCAGATAATTTATTAATTTCATTTAGTAAATTTATACATTGTTTATTAACTTTATAATTTAATTCACTAGTAATTTTTATCATACGTAAAGAAAACATATATAAATCCATAGTTGTTAATAGTCGAAAGATAGCTTCATAATGATTTTTAAATAATAATACTAATTCTTCTTTTTGTTTTATTCGACTAGGAAACATTTGGATAAATGAATTGATTAAATTATTATTTTCATTATTTTTAAATTCTGAACTATTAGAAATAATATTATACGACTTAGGTAATGATTGATTATGAAATAAATTATATTTATCTGAGTGAATAATGCTTCTACTAAAATCGATAATACCAGAAAAATATCCTGTTGATGGAAATAAATATTGATGTTCATCATCTATTACATATAATACTGAAACTTCATTTAAATTCATTTTTTTTCTATAATTTTCATAATATATAGCGCCTATTGTTGCATTATTTAAATGTAAATCATTATGTATTACACCTAATTTAGTATTTAAACAGAATAAATTATAACAAATTTCAAACATATATTTAGCAAAATAATCATATCCAGTATTAGATAAAGGATTACCAAGAAAATTATCATATGTTTCATTAAATTCAATAATTTTAAGGGTTTCTGCTACTGTTCTACCTAAATATTCAGATGAATATGCTAATGTTACTTCTGACATAATAATATCTTCAATACAATAATCGACAGAGTTAGCAATCTTTTCGTTTAACTTTCTAAATTTACCACTAACCCATTCTTTAAATTTTTTTTCTGTTTTTGATTCAATATCTATAGATGATTTTGCAAAATATGTATTACGTTGTGCTTCATATAAAATATGAACTATGTCTTTTGCTAATTCACTGTGTTGCATTTTTTTATATTGCGTTAAGTTATCATATAATCCTTTTCTTGAATTTTTAATATACATCCAATCATTAATTATAGAAAATCCAGGTGCTATTGAATTTATAACTAAATCTCCTGCTCGTTGTGTTATAAAAAATTCTCTCCATGGTTTATATTTTAAATTTAATGGTTCTTGAACTTCTTTAATATTTAATGGTATCATTTTAAAACCTTGTTTTATATACAATTTATTTACATTTTTACTTAAATGAGATAATTTTTCTTCATTTGTATTATTTGTATTAGTTTTATTATTTGTATTAGTTTTATTATTTGTATTAGTTTTATTATTTGTATTAATTTTATTATTTGTATTAATTTTATTATTTGTATTATTTGTAATAATTTTATCAGACTTATATATATCTAATTCAGTTATCATACTATTATTTGTTATTAAAGTTCTGAAATGATCAATATTATCTTGTCCATGTTTTTCAATTAATTTATTTAAAAATTCTGTATCTTCTTCGATATAATTATAAAAAATTTCTTTGTAATTTTCATTAATATGCATTTCTGTTAATTTAAATAATCCATTATAAGTTTCAAGGAACCAAGTTATTAATAATAAACTTTTATTTAATTCATGACGTTTTACTTCTAATTCTACATCTATATTTTTTCTTTCTTCATCTAATTTTGGATAAAAATAAGCATTATAAATATACCACTTTCTTTTTGGTGCCATTATTGTTAAATATTCATCTAAATCATTCCATAATTCTAAATATAATTTGTTTGCATATGTAATATGTTTGTAAGTATTAAATATTGATCTATATTCTCCATCACAAGATAAATATGAAGGACCGCATGAATAATAAGAAAATATAATTTGATTTGGGTTAGTATTTACTTTACTATGAAAAACAGAAGAATAATTTAAATGTGAAAATATCATACCAAAATTAGTTTCTTTATTTAAATTATTATCTAATAATTTAAAAACTATTGCAATATTATCCATAGAATTATATAAAGTTTGATATTTTATAGTGTTTATATTAAACATTCTAATAATCGAACTATGCTCAATTTTTATATTTAATTTTTTTATATTTTCCATTGGTTTAAATATTAAATTTTTTTTATATTCATTATAAAACCATTCTGGACTATTTAATTTTTGTTCTATTTGTTCTGTCTTATTTTCTTTTCTTTTTCCACTTGAAGATTTTTTTTTATTTTTATTTGATCCACCTGTAACATTAACATTAACAATATCATTTATTATTTCATAACTCATACTATTTTTTATTAATATTTTTACTATTTTTACTATTTATATATTAAATTATATATAATATATACATGAAATATATTAAAAATATTAAAAATATTAAAAATATAAATACTATTTATATAAAATGTTTAATTTATCTAAAAATATAGAAGAAAAATACAAAAAAAATACAAACAATATAAATACTACAAACAATACAAACAACAAATTAATTAATCAAAATGGACAACAAATTATTCAACAAAATCAACAAAATGAAAATTTAAAATCATATATAGAAGTAAATAAAAATGAATGGCATCTTTTACAAAAAAAAACTTATATAAGATATATTTTAATTGGTAGTGATGATTTAAAACATGGTGGAATGATTTCAAATATAATAAAAGAAAATGATGAAAATGTTTTTGTTTTATATGCAAAATTAGGTGTATATTGGAAAACTTGGCAAGTAAAATTTAATACTATAGATAAATTATACAAGTTAGAAAAGTTAAATAAGTTAGATCGTTCAAGTAAGTTAAATAATTTAAATAAAATAGATAATTTAAATAAAATAGATAATTTAAATAAAATAGATAATTTAAATAAATTAAGTAATTTAAATAAATTAGATAATCAACCTCAATTAAATCAATTAAATTATCATCCACAAATACAAAATTATCAACAAACCCAAATACAACAACCTCAATTACAAAATCAACAACAATATTATGGTAATTTATTAGCTTGTCAAACAATACCATTACCAATAAATCAAACTATAGACAATCCAAATAAAACTGAAATAGAGTTATTAAATAAAAAAATAGAAAACTTAGAAATAACACAACAAAGATTAGAGTCAGATGTAAAAAAAATTATTAATATTATTTCTAAATTATCTAATGATAATTATTAAAAAAAATATATTTTTATATTCTAAATTATCTTATATTATAACTATATAAATAAATTTATAAAATATTATACTTAATTATGATAAATTTATTTACAAATTATTAAAATTAAACATTATAAATATAATTATATAATAAATTTACAAATTTATTGTCACAAATAAAATCTCTAATAATTTTTTTAAATTCATTTGAATGTTTAATTGTTATATTTAATTTTAATAATTTATAAAATTCTTGAGTAGTAAATGATAAATTTTCTTCTTTAATATTTTCATCTATTAAAAATTTATAATTTATTTTTTCTTCTTTATTTAATTTATTTTCTTCATCTATTTTTAATGCATCTTTATATGTTTTGGTTTGTTTATCTTGATTTAATTGATTTAATTGATTTAATTGATTTGGATGATTTAATTGATTTAATTGATTTGGATGATTTAATTGATTTGGATGATTTAATTGATTTAATTGATTAATTTCTAAATTTTCTTCTTTAACATTCTTTAATTCTGTTTCATTATATAAAGAATAAATATTATTAACTAATTTATTAATTTTAGTATCAAATAAATCAAATTGTTTTTGATATATAGGATATAATTGTAAGAATGTTGATTTTGAATTATTATCTAAATATGCAAATAATGGAATAATTTTTTTTCTATCTTGTTTATTATAATTACAAAATTTAACTATTTTATTATCATACCATGACTTTCTTAATAATCTCATTAAAGTGCTTTCTAGAAGTAAATTACTATGTAAGCCTGTTTCAGCTGGATTATTAGATCTTAAAATATAACCATACAAACATTTATTATATTTAATAAAATTGTTATAAGCTTTATAAACATTACGATATAAATCTTTTATATTATGAATTCTTTCTAAACAAATTTCTTGTAATGGAATATCAATAGGTGGTTTTTTATCATTTGCCCATAAATAAAATTTATCTTCTACATTTAAATTTACACTTTGAATAAACCATAATTTCATAATAGGTTCTGTTTTTCCTTCCCAAAATGGATGAAATTCTGGATGTTTAAATCCAAAACTATAAGAATTATTTTTATTTAATAAAGTGCAAAAACTTTCCCAAGTATGTTTATATTTTTTTAATATTTGTTCAATAATTTGCTGATAAGTCAATTCACTATTCCATAAAACAGTATTCATTTCATAACCTTTAGAAGTTGAAATACACCATTTATTATTATAATAATATAAATTAAAACATGTTCCATCTTCTGCTTTATATATATTATATAGTCCTCTAGTTAAATAATTATTACACATATTTGTATCAATATTGTTAAATAATATATTTGGTGGATATGTTAATATCTTCCATGTTCCAGCTTCTAAAATTAATCCATTACATTCTTGTGTATAGCTATCCATATTTTTATTTTTATTTGGTAAATAAGAAAATATAATTCTTCTATTTTTTGCTTCTACATCATATGATGTTTTAATATTTCTAGAATAGAAAAACTTTCTTGCTTTATCAAATGTTTCACCTTCTGCTAATATTTTATTTTCTATAAAATATTTTTGAACTAATAATTGTGGTATTTCTTTTTTATTTTCTGAATTTTCTAATTTAGTTTCAATTTGTGTTGATTGATTTGGTTGATCATTTTGATTTGTTTGTGTTGATTGATCATTTTGATTTGGTTGGTTTGTTTGTGTTGATTGATTTGGTTGGTTTGTTTGTGTTGATTGGTTTGTTTGACCTAAATTATCAGTTTGACCTAAATTATCAGTTTGAACTAAATTATTTGTTTGACAAACTAATTGAATATTTCCTTTATTATCCATTTTAAATTATAATGGTTATGATAAATATTTTTTATAATGATTATTATTTATATTTTATCTAATTAATATATTATTTATATCTATATTAAAATATATAATTTATATAAATTATATCTATATTAAAATATATTAAATTATAATAGTTATTAAAATATAAGAAACAATTATAATCAAATATTATAAATTATAATCAAATATTATAATCAAATATTATAATCAAATATTATAAATTATAATCAAATATTATAATCAAATATTATAATCAAATATTATAAAATTCAAATTTAAAAATGGCATACTCTGGATTATCAGGACAATACGGAACTATACCAGATGATGTATGGTTAAGAAAAAATGAAGTTACTAATTTAGGTGAAGAAGATCCACACATGATGGAAAATCATTTAAGAAATTTATTAGTAGATAGAAGACCAGATACACCTTTTTTAGAGTCTGACCAACCTAGAGGATCTAATATTCCAGGTTCTGGTTTTATGTCAGAACAAAGATTAAATTTAAGACACGAAATGGCATTAACTACTACAACTCCATATTTACCAGATGGAACATTTTTAGATCATGTTTTTATGGAGCGTGATCCAAGAAGCACTGCATTAGAACCAGATATGCGTAAATATGTTGATCAAGAAAAAGCTCGTGGATCATTTTATAAATATTCTAGTGATGAGTCATGGAATGTTCCTGAGTCAGGTATTAATCCTGTTCAAATGGTAGCAAATATTAATTCTGGATTTTTTCCTACTAAAGATAGAAGACAAATATTTGAAGAGTCATTCGATAATTTTCATAATGGTGGTGTATTTAAAAGAATTAAAGTTTCAACAGGAAGAGAACATACAACAGATGATGGAACTATATTAGATTTAGCAGATGCATCATATATAAATAGACAAGATGCAGTATCAAAATTATCTAATGATCCTACTGTTGCATATCGTCATAGTATTCCAGATCATAGATTTAAAATAGCAAGATATGGAATTAAAAAAGCATCACAGTCTCTAAAAACACAAGACTGGAAAAGCAATAGAGCTTCTGCATATGTAGATAGAAGTATAGGAGTTATAGTAGATAATGAAAGAATAAATAAAGATTTAGCGACTGCAATTATAAATCTTAAAGGTATTAAAGATACAAAACAAGAAGTTTATGAAGGAGCTACATATGGTGACTCTGAAACAGTGCAAAATTTACAAAACAAAGTTCCTACTGAAGTATTAAATCATATTTTACAATATTCGCAAAATTCACAAAATGATCCTGCGAATGTTCAATTTGAGTCATCATATATTCCTGCTATGAACGCTAATAGAAAACAAAAAGAACGAAATGATTATGATAAGTCTGAATATAATCACTTTATAATTGAAAGTATGATGAATGCAAATAATAAACAAATGAGTAATAAAGAATTAAAAGATTTAAAAAGAAAAATTAAGCAATCAGCATCTGACTATGGATTATATTTAAATACACAAAATAAAAAGTCAGGCAAAAATGTTGATAAGTTAAAGCAAATTCATGAAAAACAAGATAATTCATATCAAAAAGAAGAAAGTCAAACACTTAAAAATTATAAAAATGCGCCAATAAAAAGAGAACAAAAATTAAAAAATAGTAATGCGGAAAATTATAAAAAATCATCTAGAGAAATTAATAATAAAAAACAAAAGATTGCAGAAAAAGGTTTAAATCAAAAAATAGGTTCATTTGGTGAAACTGTATTATATGAAGAAAAAACAGAAGTCCCATCACAGTCAAAAGGCATTATGAAAAGTAAAGAAGCTGTTAGAAATAATTATGATGATGGTGAAGAACAAATATTTGAAAGAGATGTTTCAGGTCGTATTTTATAAATTTTATTTTTAAAAAAAAATAAGTAAATTTTATAAATTAATTATATTTTATATTTTTTATTTATTAATCAAAATAATCAAATTATTTTAAATTAATCAAATCATTATAAATTAATATCTTAAATTAATTTCAAATCATATAAAATCATAATCATATCTCAAATCATATAAAATCATAATCATATCTCAAATCATATAAAATCATAATCATATAAAATCATAATTGCATTCCTAATTAATAAAAATAAAATCATAAACCCATTATCCACTAATATTAATTTATATAATATATCACTAAATAAATCATTTATATCATTAATTGATAAACTACTTATAAAAATAAAATTTATAAATCCTAGTAATAAAAATATAAAAATAATATGATTTATATTTTTTGTTAAATCATTATCATTAAAATAATTATAAATCATTGTTATTACTCTAAATAAAAATATGGTTATTTGAATAATAGAAGTAATATAACTAAGTATTAATAATATATTATTTTTTTCATAAATAGTAATATAATAAAATTTTATTATTGCTAAAGATAATAAATATAAATTTTCTAATGTATAATAAAATATTGTTATTATAAATTTTTGTATAGGTGTTAATTTTTGTATTTGAAACATTATTGATTATATTTTTTATTATTTTTTATAATTTAAACTAATTTATAATTTATAATTTAAACTAATTTAAACTAATTTATAATTTAAACTAATTTATATCATAAATTTAAAAAAAATGTTTATAATATTTTTTGTTTTTATTTAATTTATAATTTATAATTTAATTAGTTTAATTAGTTTAATTATTTTTAAATTTATTTACTTATTTTAAATTAATAAATTAATAAATTTAATATAATTAATTAGTTGAATTAGTTGAACTCGTTAAATTATTTGAATTATTTGAACTTGTTGCACTAGTTAAATTACTTAAATTAGTTTGTGCTGATCTTAATTCATTTATACTATTACGAACGTTTTCTTCTGATGTAAAAGTAGGCGCTTCAGCTTGTGAATAAAATTTATCCTTAGTTAATTCTAATCCACCCTTAGCAATTTTCCATACATCAACTTGAATTAGATTTTCATCCATAATTTCTTCATCACTTTTTTGATTATCAGTTTTTTGAAATTGCTGTGCAAATGGATTATTTTGTTTCCAGTTATTAAAACTTTCTGCGTGAGGTCCATTTTCAATAATATTTTTCTTTTTTGCAACTTGTTTTCTTTTTTCCATTAAGTCACGACCTAATTTTTCATCTCTTTCAATTTGTTTAACCATTTCTTCTAATACAATTGTATCTTCAGTATAGAAATTAACATTTTCACGCTGTTCTTTAAAATTATCAAAGAAATTCCATTTTCCACTATGTGCAGTAAATACTTCAGCAATTACTTCTTTAGAGTGTTTCTTTTTGAATGCTTCAGCATCATCAGAAGTATCATGCCATGAATATGGATTAATTGCTAATTCATATTCTGGTTTTTCACAATACAAATCTTTTACTGCTTCTCTTAATTGTTCATAATTTTCTTTTATATATCTTGTGTATCTTCCAAATGTATCATGAGAAGGAATAATTGATTTAACTGTTGATAAACATTTATTATCTACTTCTTTATTTTCATTTGTTTCATTTAATTGACTTGTTTGATTTGTTTGAGTTGTTTTATTTGTTTCATTTAATTGACTTGTTTGATTTAATTGATTTGTTTGGTTTGTTTGATTTGTTTCATTTAATTGACTTAATTGACTAGTTTCATTTAATTGATTTAATTGACTAGTTTGTGTTTCACTTTGTTTGTTTTCGCCATTTTCTTTTCTTAATATTGTTTTTGTTTTTCCATCTTTACCTTTAATAGTAATTTTTTTAAACTTAGTAACTTTTTCTTTATTTGCAATTTCATATTCATTTTCTTGAATAGAAAATTCTTTATCGACATTTTTTAAATGATCAATAGCAATTTTAGCAGCAGGAGTTTCAATTGGGTTTCTTTTTTTATCTTTACGATTAGGGCGATATGCAGATCTAACATGTTCATCAGGATTAAATTGAAAAATCTCTTCTAAAAATTCATAAACATGCAAACGCTTTTCCATCCACTTTTGATTAAATTCATAGTCGGCAATAGCATTTTTATCTATACCTTTTTTAATCATTTCAGGTATATCTAATTTACTATTATCTTCTAAATAGTCATCTACTGAAATAACAGGAACACCTGGAGGAACTTTCCATTCATCACACATTCTAAACAAAAATCCAATCATTGCTGTTGTATATAATTTTTTTAAGTATTCATCTCTAATCAATGTAATTGAAAAATTTAAATATTTATCTGACCCTTGAATTGTTCTTCCATATGGATTAATTTTTTTACGTAAATCATTAATTTCATCAATATTTAAATTAGCTAATTGTTCGTCGCTAATATTACTTAGTAAATTTTCTAATTCGTCCGCAATGGATTTATTATTACTCATTTTAAATTTGTAAATTTTTTAATTTGTAAATTTGTAAATTTTTTAATTATTATTAATTTTAAATTTGTAAATTTTTTAATTTGTAAATATCCAAATATCTAACTATATAAATAAAATATTATTTGTGTTTATATAGAATTATATAAATTGTTTTAAATTATAAAAAAATGTATTTTATTTTTTTTAATTTATAATTTGTATTTTTTAATTTTAGTTTAATTTATAAATATTTTATATAAATTAAAAAAAATAAAATTATGAGTAGCACTATCGAAAATATAGATTATTGTGTTATAAATAAAATCAATAATTTAAAAAATTTATTGAATATTTTTAATAGTTATGAGCTAGAATTATATGATCAAGCGGATATAAGTCGTTCTATAGATGAAATAAAAATTATAGATGACTTATATACATTGGGTTCGATTAATTTACTATCAGAATATTTTATTTCAAGTAATGAAAAAAATATTAATCATAGTAATACTGATAATATTAATAATTATAATAAGCAAACAAATGATAAAATTAATCATAGTAATATTGATAATTATAATCAAAATGATAAAATTAATCATAGTAATATTGATAATATTAATAATTATAATCAAAATAATCAAAATGATAAAAATAATCAAAATGATAAAAAAGAAAATAAAGATAATGAAACAGAAAAAATAGATATTAATAAAGAAAAATATTTACTGTATATAAAATTTATTAATAAAGAAAACTTTTTAGGTAAATTAGATAGAATATATAAAAAATGTTTAAGAATAAATAAAAATTATATAATTAAAGATAATAAAATTAAACAACATTTTAATAATTTTAATAAGTTAAACATAAATATAAATTACGAAGAAAAAACAAATTTAAAGTGTAATTCATGTCAAAATGAAATGATTATTTCTACAAGGATAAGTGAAAAATTATGTAATTTTTGTGGATTTACAGAGCCTTTATTTGGTGTTGTTTCAAATGAAGAACAAGTTTATGGAGGAAATAATGAGGCGCAAAAACAAAAACATGGAAAATATGATCCTACTAAACATTGTAAATATTGGTTAGATTGTATTCAAGCTGAAGAGAAAAAAGATATACCAGAAAAAATAATTGAACAATTATTGTTTAGAATTAAACAGGATAATCAAATTATTTCTAATATAACTTGTGAAATGTATAGAAAATATTTAAAAGACATAAGTCAAACAAGATATAATGATCATGTTCCTTTAATAAGAAAAAAAATTAGTGGTGTTTCTCCTCCTCAATTATCTGATACAGAAAAAAAAATAGTTAGTATGTATTTTACTAAAATTGTTCATATATTTAATAGAATAAAACCTGAAATACAATCTAATAATAAATCAAATTGTCCATATCATCCTTATTTTATTTATAAAATTATTGAACATATATTAAAAGATCCTCTTCAAAAAAATAGAAAAAAAGAAATATTATCTTGTATTCATTTACAATCGAGAGAAACATTAATAGATAATGATAATATCATGTTATTAATATGTAAATATGTTCCAGAAATTATATACAAACCTACAATTTGTTAATATTTATAATATTTATAATATTTATAATATTTATAATATTTATAATATTTATAATATTTATAATATTTATAATATTTATAATATTTATAATATTTATAATATTTATAATATTTATAATATTTATAATATTTAT
>Ga0214923_10001596_pt1 | contig 32013 bp, 14 predicted proteins | sample LL1510_MetaG_FD_177993 | JGI IMG/M metagenome (GOLD analysis project Ga0214923, IMG submission 177993) | Freshwater microbial communities from Lake Lanier, Atlanta, Georgia, United States - LL-1510 | ecosystem: Environmental > Aquatic > Freshwater > Lake | place: USA: Georgia | collected...
CCAATATACCATTTTCCTGTTGATATTTGTACCCACTTATATACGTAAGCAATGGTTGTAGACATTTTATGATACTCCGATTAGTAAATAGAGGGCTATCCTTGAATCGGCAAGGAAGGAGGATCAGTCCGTTCGCCCAATAATATTTATATCGTAGCATGTGTTTCATATTGCGTAAACCCGTTTTGCTTAATAACTTTAAGAATATTTCCGACCCTACTTATAAGATCGTCTCTATGCGATACTAACCAAACACTTTTATTTCTGTCTCTTGTTAACGACTTTAACGCTGATAACGCATTTTCAACGCCAGCACTGTCTAGTCCACTATCGATTAACTCGTCAATGAATAAAATGTTTATTTTGTGATATAGGCTTTCGTAAATGTCTCGGAACGCCCATGACAAAGCTAAAATAACCCGATTAGATTCTCCACGAGATAAATTATAGAAGTCCAAATCCCGTCCCAATTCTGTGATTTCCACTGTGAGATCATTTTTGAATGCCACCTGATGAGGTAGTCCGATTTTTTCCAAGTAGTAACTGAGTCGTGTATTTAAGTAGTTCAAGTTTTGGTCAATAATTTTCTTGCGTATAAAACTGTCTTTGTTGGTCAATAATTTTAACAAAAATTCTTCATGATCTCGAATCTGTGCCAATTGATTGATGCGGTCATAGCTGATATCCACCAGTGCAGTGGTCTGCATGTCCGTGATCTGTTCACCGTAGGGATCTGTTTCTGCTTGTTTGCTGTTGATTTGTTGTTGTAGATTGGCCAAAGTGGCTCGATGTTCCACTGCATCACTTTCGCGATCGTAGAACACACTGGGGCAGATGCCCAGAGGGCCTAGATCTGCCACAGCTTGATTTTGCATGTCTAGGGCATTGACAAGATTGACAATGTTTTCTTTCACTGATGTCAGTTCTTGTTTTTTCTCGGCCAGTATCTTGACCTGTTCACTGTCATGAAAAGGTTTATTACAGCTATGACAGCGATGATTCTCCAAAGCCACTATGTCTTTTTCTAGTTTTGCTAGTTCTCGCTGTTCTCTGGCCAAGTCCAATTGATTGCGTTTGATGTTGGTATTCAGATCTGCCAGGGCTTTACGCCTATTATTGTAAACTTCCAAGGCCTGATGTGCGGCTATTTCGGCATCTATGTCAATTTGATTCAATTGGTCATAGGCCAACCGCAGTTGTTCTAAGTCAGTGTCATGCTTGTTTTGCCAGAGTGTTTGTTTGCGCTTGAGTGACTCGATCTGTTCCAAGATTCTACGGTTGGCGTCAATTTGAGCCTTGAGGTCAGCTTCGGCCTGTTGCACAGCGTCCTTGCTCTGTCTAATACGTTCTTTAAGACCTTCGGCCTTTTCGCTTAACAATGTAATGCCCAACAACTGCTCAATGATTTCACGTTGTTCATTGGCACGCAAACTGAGAAATGGCAGGGTATAGGTATTGAGAGCCACAATGTGTTGAAACATGGTATGACTCATGTTCAATAATCGTTCAATGGCCGCCTGTGTTTCTCTGCTGTCACCTTGGCTGAGATCTGCCACGGCCTGTTCTATGCCACCAACAAAAAACCTAAGCACATTGGGCTTACGACCACGTTCGATTCTATATTCGGTTCCGTCTTTGTCAAACTCTACTGTGACCAACATGTTTCGATCATTGGTTCTATTGATCAAGTTGTCTTTTTTAATATTGGTCAAGGCCGATCCGTAAAGAGCATAGCTGACTATGTTGAGCAGAGCACTTTTGCCTGTGCCGTTACGAGCACCCGAGTCATCGCCACCCAAGTCTAGATTTTCACCTAAGATAAGGGTAAGGTCACTACGATCAAGATTTACACTTTGTGTGACATTGCCTATGCTGAGAAAGTTACGGGCGGTGACATTCTTTATCTTGATCATAGAGTTTTGTATATTTCTAGCAGTAGGTTACGATCATACTGTGTGCTTTCTATGGCAGTTAACGATTGATTTACAATTTGATCTACACTTTGGAATGTAATATTACCCTGTATGATTTGATTTTCTAAGTCAGCTTGGGTATTTGGAATCAATTTGATTTCCCTACAACCATAGTCGTTCATAAAAGTGTCACGTAAGAATCCGGCTTCTTCATAGGAGATGTCGATGTTTAGATTAATTCTAGCATGAGTATTGGGTCTAAGCACACTGGCAGGATTATCCAGTACTGTACTTAGATCGTAGATTCTGTACACAGGTTGATCGGGCCAAGCATGATATTCAGGTTCTCTCCCCCATTCCAGCATCATCAGTCCGCGATCGTCGTCGCCGGCATCGGCATAGTTATGCGGAAAACAGTTGCCAATATAGGTTACATTGCGCTGAGTCTGTCGTTTGTGAAAGTGTCCGGTGAACACATGTTCGAATTCGCTTAGGTGTTCTCTGCGTACTTCTCCCGAATCGGGCATGGGAACTAGGCTGTTCATCAGATATCCGGGCAGCTCTAAATGAGCAAAGCAGTATTTGCTTGATAGTTTTTTTAACTTTTTATAGTCATCGCCAATCAACCAAGGCAAAAAAGTTACATCACCCACAGTTAGAAAATCATTGACAATTTCTATATTGGGCAGATGGCGAGCCCATTCTACACTGGTTACATCACGACGATCTCTATAGAATAAATCATGATTGCCCGGAATTAGATAGACTTTTGGAAAAGCAGCATTGAGCAGTTCTAGGCACTGTAGAGAATAATTGAGACTCAGCACATTGATAGACGCTCTATGATTGTGCCAATCACCACACATTATGGCCACATCGCAGCCATTGGCTAGCCCGGTGTCAATGGTCCAGCGAACAAAATTCAAACAATCATCATTGTGTACAACACTGTTGGATTTAAGGCCCACATGCAGGTCTGTAAAGACCACGGCCTTGTTAAATAAATTTGGCATAGGTACTAGTATAGCATGTCAAATTGATAAAGTCTACGATTTTTGTCAGTCGTGATCTCCGTCGCTGGTATGACTCTGATTCAGACCCTGGCGTGTATAACTGGGATTAAAACCATTGATTTCCAGTATGTCGTCACGCAAATTTTGATTACGTTTTTCGATATTGAGCACACGAGTAAAACTATTAGTTATAGCAGCAGTATAGTAGGCAAAGGGGTTTTGTGATTTGGATTCATCAAATTGTAGACCAATTTGGCTTAGTTGCAGTAGGGCTTGACTTCGCATTTCGTCGTTATAAGTATTGCCAGTGAGGTAAATAGTTCCGTTTCTTCTAGCTAAAAAACAGCCATACTGGGTCTTGGGACACCAAACTTGTCCAGAGTAGTCTATAGTTGGTTGATTTGGATGAGTAGCTTTTCCTTGACCGGGGTGTGATCTACCATTACGCTTACCCCCATGAAAATTAACACAGCTTACTCGGGTATAATTTTTCTTTTGGCTAAACAGATTTATATCATAATATTCCACCGGTTTTCCGAAACTAATATAGTGTCTAAGATGTCTATTAGATCGAATACCGGATATTGCACATAAAGCCTGAAAAAGTTCTGCATGCTGGAAATTTTTTTGTACATATCTGCGCTGCCCATTTGATCGCCACCCATCACCATCGATCATAGTGTTGATGAGTAGTATACGTTGTTCTTTAGTTAATTGACAAATAAACTCCATATTAAGATTTTTTTCTGGGAAAGTCTTGACAAATTTCTTAGCAGACTCGCGTTTTAGTCTAAATAATATAGTTCGTTTTCTTAAAGATTCTGAAAATTTATAATCAAGTTTCTCTAGACAATCTCTAATTCGATCAGCTTTTATGCCAGGATTTTGATACAAACTTATAGTTTTAATCATTGAATTGTTATCCCACTCGTAACAACCCTCGGTCATAACCCAGCCGGCTAATTCAACAAAACTGTCTAAGTGTATTTTATTGATCACCGAGTCTTCGGCTGTTCCTATTAAGATCAGTTGGTCTTGTTCTAGTAAATACTCAATCTTCACCAGTCCTCGTTCAGTGACCATCTTATGCTCGGGGGTGACTAGGCTGTCAAACCCTCGCAACGTCATTTTGTGCATTGGTCCTTGATAATTTCCACGGTAAATATCAAGAATATTAGACCAAGTCATTGCACCATTGTGATAGCTTAGAATTTTATCATTTTGTGTTATTTCGTCAATACCTAACCACCCACGCTGTGTAAGAGCTTGTGTTTCGGCATCCACACAATAACCTCGCCAGTTCGAACGTGTAGCATAGCGTTCACATAATTTTATAAACATATGAGCCAGTGTGCGAGTCATTGTACCGTGGTCACGACTCCATTTACCAGTGATCAAATCGCCCTGCCAGTGACTTTTACCCACACAGTAGGGCTGACCCTGCTGGTTGACTTTATAGTGTTGAAATGGAGGAAAATTGCATTTAAGATATTTGATCGCCGCACGAGGTTCGTCTTCGTCGTACTCAATATAGACATTTTCATCATCTGTGGGCTCCTCTGGTAGAGATTTTTTTACAACTGTTTCATTCACCGGCACATGTTCCCAGGTCATAACACGTATGACCACATCAGTTATGGCTATGGTATCCAAGGAAATGGCAAATTCATCTAGTTTCCTGCGTTCTCCGAGGCCATTGGCCGCATCTAATGCCAGTTTGGCCAAACGGTCTGCACGATTTTCTCTGGCGATCTCTAGTGTTTCTGGCGTGATCTGTGTCAGGGTATGTACTATTATATCATAATCAGACACATCGGGTGTAATATATGTACAGTAGGTGTTTTTACTGCGGTGTATTTCTTTCAATATATCTTTGTTATTAAGATAGTTATGTTTAATTTTAAATCTCCCATCTAACTATAGTAGTTATAACATATGTTGGCAACAAAATCAACCAATTTTTTTGGTAATAAATACTAGATAACTCAGGATCGTCATATGCCCGATATATACCCAGAATCAACCAATTCCGGTGTTGCCAGTAAAATTATCACCGACATAGCTAGTCTGGCCAATCCGGTATTAGGTAGACTGGCCAATGCCGGACTGTTGCCCGGCGGACGTCGACGCCAAAACAATGTTAAAGAAGTTACAACCAGTGTGGTCTACATGGATGAACAATATCGTCGCCGAAATTGGAAGGTCAGCATAAAACTCGGTGATAACAATAGAATTTTTTATAATTCTCTCAATCCTGGAATAATGGCTCCGCTTCTGGTAACCAATGGTGTTGTCTATCCCTATACTCCGCAGATTTCCGTAAATCATCAAGCTACCTACAACCAACAAAAGTTTACTCACAGCAATTATTTGCATATGGCCTATGATGGCAGTGAAGTGCAACAAATACAAGTTTCTGGCGAATTTACTGCACAAGATCATCAAGAAGCATCATATATACTTGCTGTTATTTATTTTTTCCGAGCAGCAACCAAGATGTTTTTTGGTCAAGGCGACAACATTGGCAATCCGCCGCCCTTGGTATATTTAAATGGTTACGGAGAAATGTATTTTCCTAATGTGCCTTGTGTAATTACTAGATTTTCACATACCATGCCCAGTGACGTTGACTACATAGAAACTAGTACAGTGAATCTTACCACAAAGGACTCTTATACTATACGACAAGGTAACGGCGAAGAAACAATACCTGCCAGATCAATTAATACCACAACAAGGATCCCTGTTATCAGTACTATCAGCTGTGATCTACAACCGGTCTACAGTAAGAGCAATCTTACACAATTTAACCTCAACGACTTTGCTCAAGGTAAATTGGTCGAAAGAGGATTTATCTAATGGCCGATTACAATAAGTTTAGTCCCTACTATGCTACCGAACGGTTTGGTAACTTTTTAGATGTTAGACTAGATAGACCTGTGCCTAAAAATAGTTTGGATGTGGAATTTACTATAACCAAAGTCTACGAATATCGTCCCGACCTGCTGGCACACGACTTATACGGGCGTAGTCAGCTATGGTGGGTATTTGCAGCTAGAAATCCAAACGTATTGATTGATCCTCTATTTGATTTTTATGCTGGACAGGTTATCTATATTCCTACTCAAAGTAGTCTAACAGCAGCACTTGGTATCTAATGGTTCAGTTTGTCTATTCTTCAGAAGCCACTGATGATTATGAGATAAAGTTACAGGAGCAGGCTGCCCGTGATCGAGCAGCCAATGCTGCCAAGACATTGGCCGATTCGGCTCTGGCCAATTCTGGCTTAAGACTGACTCCCCAACAGATTGAGCGTGCAGTAGCAACAACGGTTCAATCGGCTGCTGGTCGTGTCACTGGCAGTGCCAATAATAGAGCACTTGCCGGTAAAACTGGACCCAGTGAGGACACCAAAGAATCTAGAACTGACTCACAAAAAATTGTCAAACGCAGTCTAGTTGAGTCTCCGGACAGTCCATTGCCCAATCCATTGGACTCATACGTAAACTATACCTATAATCTAAGTTTACACGCAGTACCTATTAATAAATACAACCGTATTGTCAACGACAACTATGACTATACCACTGCAGACAATACTGTGTTGATTGCCGGTGGCGGTAGGAATAATGATGCATTTAGTCGGCATCCTAGATTCTCTAACACTGATTTTTATTTTGATAGTTTCAAAATGCGAACTGTCATTGGTATGAATGCACAGACCCGGGGCAGCAATGTTATAGAAATAGAGTTTGTGATTATAGAACCAATTGGCATGACTTTTCTAGAGCGTATGATCGATGTAGCTGCTGGTTATAAGGTATTCAGCTGGGATCAATTGCCATTGGTGCTACAAATTGATTTTTTTGCCAATGCAGACGCGAGTGATAATATGTATAAAACTGGTCTTATCGACGATCAAACCAAACGTATTGTTATCAAATTGATTAGTTGTAAGATCAAGGTCGACGCTCGTGGCACCTCTTATGTAATCACCGCAGTTCCAGTTAGTCAAACAGCTTTTATGCAGAATACGGCCACTACCCCGGCAATTTTTGAAGTTTTATCTACTACCGTTGGTGAGTTTTTTGATAGTCAAAGGTCGGCTGAGGAAGTTACTCTGGCAGCTTTAGGCGAAGATCGTCGTGTTTCATCGGCGGGTGCCGGTGAATTTGGTCATGAAAAAAAGAAGTATTTTCGTGTAGGTAGTTATACAGCCGCTATTAATCAATACCAAAAAAGGCTAGAAGAAGCCGATTTGCAAGACTATGCCGACACCTATGTTTTTAAATTAGATGATCAAATAGCCAAAAGCAAGATTATTTTTAACGAAAAAACCAACAGTGTTAACAGTGTGCCTATGACTAATACCAACAGTCCCAGTGTCAATGTAAACATCAATCAAGAATTAGTGAGAATAAACGCTGGCACTACACTGCTAGATGTAATAAATCAGGTACTGCGTAACAGTCAATACTTTGCCGATATTATTCAACAAAAACCGGAACTGAAAAATGCCAATCCAATTGGACTTTTTAAGGTAGTTCCGGTTATTGAATTCGACGAAGGCAAATGGGATTTTAAACGTATGCAGTTTGCACGACGAATCATCATCTATATCAAGTCTTACGATTATCATAACACCAAATTTCGATATGCTAATCAAAGTTTACCTGAACGTTGGCACAAAGAATATAATTATTTGTATACCGGAAAAAATCAACAGATTTTGGATCTTAGTATAGATTTTAATTCTATGTTTTATGTGGCAATGACTGAGCGCCCAACTAAGTTTGCCAGAAGTATTGTACAAAATCAAGAAGAAACCAATCAAGATCAAAAAGATCAAACAGACCAATCGTACGATCGAGCCAATTCGATACAGTATGTTCGTGAACAGCCTAAGGTTACCAATGCTGAGGTGTTGAGCATTCAGGGATCTGCCGACGATAGTAGATCAGTACGCAGTAATGATTTTTATAAAAGTGTATTCGGCAGTGCCACTGGTGATATGATTAATATCAAGATGCGTATTGCTGGTGATCCTCATATGATCAAACAAGATGAAGTATTTTTTACACCCAATGACTCGCAGGCAAATCAAGTACTAAACCGGTATAACAGTATTAACATGGATGTTACTGAAATTTATTGTTATTTAAGATTTGTGGTGCCTGAAGACTATGACAGTGATGGTATGATAAATTTTGGCGTTGATCGAAATTTTAATACTTTCAATGGTATCTATAGAATAATGAATGTAGAAAATAATTTTAGTCGCGGCGAATTTACACAAGAATTACAGCTGATCAAGTTGTTTGGACAGACGGACGATAAATCAAGATCGGCTGCGAAACCAAACAGAAATCGTGAAAAACCCGAATCTGCTGTCACTGTTGCTGCTGGCACTAGCAGCCAATCCAGTGGTCAGAATCGCGGTACAGTTGCAGCACAAAGGTTGTCCGCACAGGCAGAGTCTGTCTTTCAAGAATGGAATTCTGGGGTTAGTTCTCCAACGGGTAGACTCAAAAAAGGAGCAAGTGCATTACCTGGTTATGCATCTACACAAACCCAATCTACTCAAACGCAGACTACATCGGCCAATGAAACCCCTGACAACAAAACACAAGTAGAGCCTCCATCGCCAGCAGACCGGGTAAAAGGCCGGGTGCCGCCCGGTCTGCGTTCGATTACGAATAAATCAGTAGTAAGTGATGCACCTACAGTATTTGGCAGCAGAAGAAGATAAACAATGGCAATTGATCATAGAATAGGTAAAAAGGTTGATCCCAATCTAGTAAGGGAAAACGCAGCCGGTGTAAGATTTGATAGCGGTCCATTTATTGGTCTAGTTAAAAATAATCTTGATCCCACACGTTCGGGTCGTCTACAGGTATGGATACCCGATCTTGGTGCCGGTGATGAATCTAATCCGGTCAATTGGCGTACAGTAAGTTATGCTAGTCCGTTTTTTGGTAGTACTGTACAGGGTTCATCTAATGCCACTGGACCACGGGAAAACAGTTTTGACCGTGTGCGGCATACCTATGGTATGTGGTTTACGGTACCCGATCTAGAAAACTTTGTGCTATGCACATTTGTTGCCGGTGACCCCAATCGCGGATTCTGGTTTGCCTGTGTACCCAATCAACTGGGACATCATATGGTACCAGCAGTATCTAGTTCGCGTAATATTGATTCCAGCACAATCAAAGATGCCAAACTTCGCCGCATAGTCAAGCCTAATTCAGTATTACCAGTAGCGGAGTTTAACGAATTCAATGCGCCTGATTTTTCGCAGTTTGTACAGGCACCTAAGCCCATACACGAATATCAGGCCAATAGATTAGTCACACAAGGATTAGATAGAATTAATCTCACTGGCAGTCGCGGTATAATTTTTTCTAGTAGCCAACGTGAAACTCCCAGTGGGGTATTTGGAGTAAGTACCCCGGGTCGTACAGTTGCCAAACAAGAAGACCGAGTGCAGACACGTGCCGGTGGGCATAGTCTAGTCATGGACGATGGTGATCTTGCTGGTATTAACAATCTTGTACGTTTGCGTACGGCGGCCGGTCATCAAATTCTAATGGATGACTCTGAACGTATATTATATATCAGCAATAGCGAAGGCAGTTGCTGGATAGAAATGACCGGCAGTGGCCATGTCAATGTCTATGGTGCTGCCAGTATTAATCTCAGAGCTGGTCGAGATCTAAATCTTCATGCCGACGGAGATGTCAATATCAATGCCGGTGGTAGTATGAATCTAAGCAGTAAACAGTCAACCACTGTAAACAGCAGTGGTACACTAAACTTGACCAGTACAGGACAGACCTCATTGTACGGCGGTATAATCAAGATAGGCAGTGATGGTCGTCTAGACTTGTATACACCAGCTGCCGGAAGTTTTACTGCCACACAGTCACTGATGTTTACTGGCAAGCCAATTGGTCTTAATTCCGGGCCTGGGCCCACTGTGTCGCGTCCCAAACCCAGTCCTATATATAATATTGCCGATACAAGAATAGACGGCAACGGTCAGTGGCAAGTACAACACAATGTTATCAAGAGTGTTAGCAAGATTGTACCAACTCACGAGCCTTGGCCTCGTACCGAAGGAGTAGCCAGTTCGGCCAGTGGTGGAAGTTCTAGTATAGCAGAAACCGGAACCGGAACTGGAACTGGAACTGGATCGGCCGCTGAATCAGCGGCCGGCAATCTCAACATTTCCAGCTCATCGGGATCCAGCATACTAGCATCGGGCAGTGCAGCCGGTGCTAGTATTACTGCCGGCTCTCCGCCCACAGCTAACATTGCTGTTATTGACTGCGGTGCTACCTTACAGTCACAGTCAGGAACAGTACGCGACAGCTCTGGTAATCCTATACTGACCGGCAGTGCAGCCAATTTAGATCCCGGGCCCAAGGCTGCAGTTGCACAGAATGTCTCTAACCCGGTTCCAGTCAACTACCTGAAACGCGACGATGCTCCAAATCCGCCGGGCGGTATTGGTCCCTTGACACAGATTCATGTCAAGGGCATTATGACACAGTTGGGCTACAGCGAAAGTACCTTTCAGTATACCAGAGTTAATCAATTGGGCTATGCTGGCAAGTATCAATTTGGTGCTTCGGCTCTGGTAGACACCTTATATATTAAACTTGCTGCTACCAATGTCTACAGAGGTAATCGGGCCATGAATTATCCCACAAGCTGGACCGGGCGCAATGGAGTCAACAGTCAGTCTGACTGGTTAAATAATAAACAGGCACAGGAATCTGCCATGTACGAATTATTGACAAAAAGTTACGGATTTTTAAGTGCCAATGGCGGTATCAAGAATGGCGACGATCTGTGTACAGTGGCTGGGATGCTATGTGTGTCGCACCTATTGGGTCCTACCGGGTCTATAAATTGGCGTAAAACTGCACAAGGAGCTGATGCCAATGGAACATCAGGTATAGTCTATTTTAATCGGGGCAGATATGTCATTGATGTACTGGTCCGGGGCGGATAACAGGCTTAAATATTAACATGGCCACATATCTGGGTTTTAGCACCTACAATCGACTACGACGTTTTAAACTGACTGATTTTGAATTGGTCAGACAGGATCTGTTTAATCATTTTCAAATACGCAAAGGCGAAAAGTTGATGAATCCCGACTTTGGTACTATAATTTGGAATGTGATCTATGAACCATTTACCGAAGCACTGCGTGATATGATTGTCGATGATGTCAAAAGAGTAGTCGGCTATGATCCAAGACTTGCTGTAGAAAACATTATTATTACCGAATTTACCAATGGTATATTCCTTGAGTTAGAATTACGTTACCTGCTAACCAATGAAACCAGTACTCTAAGTTTACAGTTTGATAGAGACAGCAGTCTGTTGTCGTCAAGATAAAATACCCATATAATGATGTCAATAAATACTAGAACCGGGTATATAAATGGCCATTACTAATCGTCAAACTGGATTATTAGCAGCAGAAAATTGGAAACGTGTCTATCAGACTTTTAAGGAAGCTGATTTTACTGCCTATGATTTCGAAACATTGCGTAAGAGCATGATCGATTATATCAAGCAGACCTACCCTGAAGACTATAACGATTTTACAGAAAGCTCAGAGTTTATTGCTCTAATAGATCTGATTGCCTTCTTGGGACAAAGTTTGGCCTTTAGAGCTGACCTCAATGCAAGAGAAAATTTTCTAGACACTGCGGAACGCAGAGATAGTATTCTAAAGCTGGCCAGGCTAGTCAGCTATAATCCCAAGCGCCATATACCTGCCATGGGTTATTTGAAGATCGACAGTGTCAGTACCAGCGAGACACTGTCGGACAGCGACGGCATTGATATTACCAATGTTGTGATCAATTGGGATGATAGCAGTGATGAAAATTGGTTAGAGCGTTTTACACTCATAATCAATGCCGCCCTGGTTAGCAATCAGGCAGTGGGACGTCCGGGCAGTTCTAAAAAAATCAACAATATCAGAACTGATGAATACAGTATCAATACTCTCAGCAGTCTTGTGCCGGTGTTTAGATTTGAAAGCACAGTGGAAGGCCAAAAGGTTTCGTTTGAAGCTGTTAGTGCCACCACTAGTAATCAAGATTATGTATACGAAGCAGCTCCCAACACACAGCGGGTATTTAATATACTCTATCGCAACAACGGTGCAGGCAATGACAGCACCAATACCGGATTTTTTGTCTATTTCAAACAAGGCGAACTAAATGTTTTAAATTTAAACATACCTGAAGCCGTGCCCAATAAGGTATTGGACGTAGATATCGACGGCATCAATAATACCGATGTCTGGTTATACACTGTAGATAGTCTAGGCACTGCTACAGATCTCTGGACTCAGGTACCCAGTGCAGCTACTGTCAATATCGTATATAATAAACAAAATCAGCGTAATCTATATCAGGTCAATTCAAAGGCCAATGATCAAATTAGTCTGGTGTTTGGAGATGGCACATTTGCTAATATTCCACAGGGCAGCTATAGACTCTATTATAGAACAGGCAATGGCCTAACCTACAAGATAACACCAGATGAAATTCGCGGTATACCCATTGCGATTGACTATCTAAGTCGTAGTGGGCGTGTGGAAACCATAACTATCCGTGCCAGTCTAAAATATACGGTAGCCACGGCCAATGCCAGAGAAACATTAGATGACATCAAACAGCGTGCGCCACAGCAGTACTATACACAGAATCGTATGGTCACTGGCGAGGATTACAACATACTACCCTATACTAGTTTTAGTAACATAGTGAAAGTTCAGGCAGTTAATCGCACCAGTTCGGGTATCAGCAGATATCTTGACATAATAGACGGCACAGGTAGATACTCCAGTACAGATATCTTTGCAGATGATGGTGTGCTCTATCGTGAAAATTTTCTAAAGACATTTACTTTTAGATTTGATAACTATAACGACATACAAAAATTAATTTCAGGACAGCTAAGAGACATACTTACCAGTCCTGAAACACTGCACTACTATTATGAAACTGTGCCAGGGCAGGCACCAATTGACACAGGCATTCCGCCTACTGATATTTTTGCCAATAGATTCTATGTAATCAAGTTGGCCGGAACCACAGACTTTACCAGATTTGGCAGTAACAACAATCTTGAAGGAACTTCGTTTGTGGCCAATGTCAGCGGACGACTGATAAAAAACTATACAGTAATCAATTCGGCCACATCCAGCTATAGGTTCAGTGGTGCGGCATCTGGCAACAACCCTGATATCACTTTGTACGAAGGCGATCGACTTAATTTTAATGTCAATACCCTGGGCAGTCCATTTTGGATCAAAACTCTGCCCGGAACTGGTAGTACCAATTATATCGTCGCCGGTAATATCAGTAACAATGGAATCAGCTCAGGCACAGTCAGCTGGGATACACTAGGAGTTGAGCCAGGAATCTACTATTATTCAAGTGAAAATTATGCTGCACAAAGTGGCAATATCATAATACAATCACAGGGCACTGGTCAGGTAAGAACCTTATTCAGATGGGTGCTGGGACAGTCTGGTGACAGCTCAGCCAATGGATATTTTATCTACAACTTTAATCCCAGTGCCATTGGCACAGCAGTTAACACTAGAAATCGCTATCTCAGACCCGGGGCATTGGTGTTGTTTGTGGCGCCTACCGGATCGTATTTTGACAGCAATAATAATCTTGTGTCTGGCACTCCTACCAGACAGAATGAAAGCACATTTCTATATGCCAGTATTGTTCATGTCAGCGGTGATGGTACCAATAACGGACAGGGATTGTATTCAGATGGTAGTGGACCGGTTGTGCTCAATACTCGTGTGCCCACCGGCGCTCTTGTTAACGTAATTATTCCTCACTTTGTCAACAGCTTCAATGGTGATTTTGCTGGATTGATCATTGATTACATTTTGGGGTATCGTAGTTTTATGCTCCACTACGATATCAACTTACTGCGCTGGCGTATTAAAAATTACAGTGTGTCAGATACTGATTATTTTATTAGTTTTGTTTATAATATAAACAATCAAAACTACACTGTATCCTATAGAGGTATCAACTATCTATTCCACAGCCCTAGACGTGTTAATTTTTATGTGGATGAGCGCCAACACATATATGATTTGGAAAACAATCGTGTGGTTGAAGATACCATTCGTATTTTACGTAACAACAGTATGGCCGACACAGTGTCTCTAACTCAGGTAGGAACTGCCACTCAGTATCTGTACAATGTTCCGTTACAACAGGACTATACCTGGAAAATCTATAAGAGCAAAATTGACAACGACGGTTATACAGATACCAGCACTGTATATCTGACCTATAGCGATACCAACAACGACGGTGTGCCGGATAATCCTGCTCTGTTTGCCTCTATTGTAGCACCGGCCACTGCTATTAAAACAAAATTAGTATTTTTCCGTGAAGTACAAGATGCTGATAGATTCAAGCGTCTAGAACTGGTTGACAACGCCACTGTGGTGACCACATTTAATACCATGGCCCAGGCCAATCAAAATCTATCAGGATTTCTCAATGGGCAGTTGTTTTTCTTGACCAGTGACCTAGTTTTTAAACAACTATCTATTTCTGGTACCACACGCAGTCTGGTCTCTCCCCAGCAGACCTATAAATTCTTTTTAGGTCGACAGGGACTTAATTATCAATATGTACACAATAGTCCCTATACCAATAGAATAGATCCCAGTATCAGCAACATTATTGATCTATATGTACTGACCGCAGACTATAATTTGGCCTATCGTCAATGGATACAAGATACCTCAGGTAGACTGACTGAGCCTCGAAAATTAACCAGCACAGAATTGGCCAATGCCTACAGCTCATTGAACAACAGCAAGGTGTTGACTGATACACTAATTTTTAATTCAGCCAAGTTCAAGCCTCTATTTGGTAACAAAGCTGTTGAATCTCTGCAGGCTACCTTTAAAATAGTCAAGAATGCCAATCTCAATCTTAGTGACAATGATATCAAAAGCAGTGTTATTGCTGCCATTAACGAGTATTTTTCCAGTGATAATTGGGATTTTGGAGAAACTTTTTATTTTAGCGAGCTCAGTGCCTATTTGCATAAGGCACTTAGTCCAGATATAGCCAGTATCATACTAGTGGCCAAAGATACACAGGTGGGATTTGGTGCACTCTATCAGGTCAATGCTGAACCACATGAATTGATAATTAGTGCTGCCACTGTGCAAGATGTAGAAATAATCAGCAGTGTTACTGCTGTGCAACTAAATCAAATTCGGATATAATGAATGGCTGTTGCTCGTAAAACTCTGGATTTTTTACCAAGTGTATTTCAGTCTGACACTAATAACAAGTTTCTAGGCAGTACCCTTGATCAATTGATCAACGAACCGGACCAGGTTCGTGTTGATGGTTATATTGGTCGTAGATTTGGAACCATTAGTTCAGGCGGTTATCTGCAGGAGCCAACCGCAGACCGGTCAAATTATCAATTGGAACCTTCGGTAGTGATAGGAGATCCTGGACAGGTCACACTAATTGGTGACTATTCTGATACTATCAATCGTATAGACTACTACGGCGGTATTACCAGCAATCATGATCGTTTGTTTCGCAACCAGTACTATTCTTTTGATCCACAAATCGATCTTGACAAGTTGGCCAACTACAGCCAATACTATTGGCTACCCAATGGACCATATGCAATCCAAATAGGTAGTAGTGATGTAAATAGTGCCAACAATTATATAATAACCGGAACAGTTTCTGGGTATACAACCAATAACACTGGTGCTGCGGTCAACCCTGAGCTGCGTCTAGTACGTGGGCGTACCTATACATTCACGGTCAACGAACCCGGCAAGGCTTTTTGGATTCAGACTGAACCCGGTAACACTGGAGTCAGTGAATATGAACCCAATACCAGTACTAGATTTGTCTATGGTGTAACCAACAATGGTGTCAGTATTGGAGTAGTTACTTTTACTGTTCCTGCTGCTTCAGCACAGAACAGCTATTATCTAGACTCTCTAATAGACTATGTGGATTTTGCCACATCTAATACATTTAGCAGTCTCGATGGAGCCAATTGGACCACACTAACAACCATAGACGGCGATAGCCTCTACCCTCAAGATCGTTATGTGATCTTTACCACCACCAGTAATAGTTCGGTTGATTGGACAACCAGAACCGGTGCTACGGTGCCTACCAATCAACGCCGCGGCCTATGGCGTATCAACATAGATATATTCAGCAAACTAACACTGACCTATGTACGTGGGTTAGATACCTCTGGTCGTATCTCTATTAGACACGGTATCAACAATCAAGGAAAAGAATTTGTCTACAACGGTACAGTGCTTACCGAACTCTATCCTCCTACTGCCCCCTTGACCACTCTCTATTATCAAAACGGTAGCGACACATACAAACAGGGTCTTATACGTATTGTTGATCAAGACACTGACATTATCAATGTAGACAGCGATATTATTGGTCAAGACAACTACAGCTTCAATGGTCTGGTACTAAGCAATGGAATGAAGATCACTTTTGACAACTCGGTCTTGCCTTCCGGTTATAGAAATAGAACATTTATTGTTGAAGGGGTTGGTACCGCAATAAAACTAATTGACTTTGAACGATTGGTCGCGCCCGAGGTGGAGATACCTGGGCTTGGTATACCCTTTGACAGCACACCCTTTGACAGCGTTGGGTTTGACCAAGCTGTTGGAAGTAGTGTTGAGCCTGACTACATAGTGGCCAATCGTGCCAGCATAGATGAAAATGCCTGGGCACGTGGGAATCGTTGGTTTCATATAGATGTTATTCGCCAGGCTTCCCTGGCCAATAATTTTGCTCCAAACTTTGGAACTCGCGCCACAAGACCCATTATAGAATATCGAGCCAACCTACAATTGTTTGGATCGGGAAGAATTGGCATGGGGCTAATCGATCAGTTTTTTGACAGCACTACCACATTGTTTGTCAATGGTAGAACTCAACAGCTGACCGATATCACTGCTCAAATTGACAATGTCAGCTATAAAACTCTCCGGGCTCAGAAGTTAGCTGTTGAACCCGGCCAGCTGGTAGTGTTTGGTAACGATATCAATTCCACTAGACGTGCAACCAAATACCTGCTGGGCACTAAGGATCAGTCTGCTGCGGTCAGTTATGATGGTACTCTGATTGGGTCAGTTACCACACGAGCAGGATCGACTCGTGTAGTAAGTTATAACCTAAACACCAACTTTTTGGTACAGCTGAGTATTGGGTCGTATATCTATAGCTCAGCTGGTCTGTATCTAGGACGGGTGGCACAGATATACAACAACTATGAATTGGATTTGGTTGATAGTCTATCAATCAATTACAACAATCTAACAGGTCTGCGCTATAATGACAGTCGTCTGGCCTATACCAGTCTAGAGCTGGCATTGCCCTACAGCACACTGGTTGTGCGTTCAGGGATCAATCGCGGACGATCCTATTATCTGACCACGGACAATACCTGGCGGCTAGGACAACAAAAAACTTCTATCAATCAGTATCCATATTATGATGTTATACTGCCAGTCAGTGATCAAAGTCTTGGTAGTTTCTATTATAACAGTAGATTTGTTGGTACAAAAATATTTGGCTATACCTTGGGTGCTTCAAGGGATCCTGTACTGGGGTTACTAGTCAAGTATATCAATAATTCGGGTACCATTGGTGATTTGGAATTTACCAACTATTATGACACTGACAAATTTGACTACAGTCTGGATCCCTATGGACTTGACATAGCCACCGGTGCTGTTAGCCAAGGTGTACTAAGACTAATTGAAGATCGTTATACCTATTCAATAACCAACTGTTGGGCAGCAGTGGACACACACAGTCGACAGTATCAACATATTCAGACTGAATATACTGGCAGTACCAATTACTTTGAAATTGGTGCTAGCCCAATTACAGTAGGTGTCGACAGTGCCGCTGAACCATCTCTCAAAGTCTATATCAACAACAACCTACTAATACGTACTAGACCCGGCAACACCGATTCCTATAGTTATCAGGCTACCGGTCTGAGCAAAACTCTACGCATTGATCTAGCATTGTTGTCTGTTGGAGATAGAATTGACATATTTGTATTGTCCAATGATCAAAGCAGTCAAGGATACTATACGCTGCCAAAAAATCTAGAGTTCAATCCGCTCAATGAGACCATTGAACGTGTGAGCCTGGGTCAGATGCGAAATCATCTGATAGTCAAGGCATCAGGACTGCAGGGCCTATTAGGTAATCCTCGTGGTGCCAATAACATAAGAGATATTGATCATAGCCTACGAGCTGGTACAATACTGCAACATTCGGCTCCTGTGGCATTGGCCACTGCATCAATCATTGACGAACGTGTGAATTTTTATTCAGGCCTTGACTATGCACGTCGCGAATATACAAGATTTAAAAATCGTTTTTTAGAACTATCGGTTTCATTACCAAACATCAATCCTGTGGATCCAATTGGTGGAGTAGATCTAATACTGTCCTCGATTAACTCGGTAAAAAACAGCAGTTTTGCCTTTTACTACAGTGACATGTTGCCCTATGGCAATGATTATCGAACTCTGCGCTATCGCATACTCAATACCACAGTTCGTAACTATACCATAAGTTTAATATTCTCTGCCGACAGCGCCAGCAATAGAGCTGTAATGTTGTACCTGAACAACAGTCTATTGGTCATTGGCAGAGATTATACATTCAGCGAGACCAGTCCAATGGTCATATTATCGGATTCGTTGGTCCTGGCAGTCAACGACAATTTGGAAATACGTGAATACAACAACACCGACGGTTGTTTTATACCAGAAACTCCAACCAAGCTGGGATTACATCCCAAATATATACCTGCACGTTATCTGGATGATACCTATGTTGACAATATCTATGTGATTCAAGGTCACGATGGTAGTATCATTCCGGCCTTCAACGACTACAGAGATAATTTTATACTAGAACTTGAAAATCGCATCTACAATAATATCAAAGTCAACTATAACCAGGTTCGACCAGTTTTTGACGCACTGTTGCCTGGACGGTTTCGCAGCAGTGATTACACACTAGATGAGTTTAATTCTATTGTGACCACTGAATTTTTACGCTGGGTCGGCACTAATCAGACCAATTATCTGGAAAACAACACGTTTCAGAGCAACAATGAATTCACATGGAATTTTAGTTTATGCAGAGATCGAAATGATCAGAAGGTTCCTGGTCATTGGCGAGGTATTTATCGTTACTTCTATGACACCGATCGCCCGCACACACATCCATGGGAAATGCTGGGTTACACGGTTAAACCAACCTGGTGGGACACCTATTATAGTTGGACCAACAACATCAAACGCACAGCATTGATCACTGCCTGTACCAATGGCTACACACAAAATCCGGCATCTAGTACGCCCACAGTGGCCAACCCAGTGTACGCCAGAGCTGGATTTGCAGATATAGTTCCGGTGGATTCCACTGGTAATCTACGTAGTCCTTTAATTCTTATCAAACAGCACAACAGCGCCACATTTTCACAGAGTTGGGCCATAGGTGATCTAGGTCCAGCAGAGTCAGCCTGGCGTCGTAGTAGCGAATATCCATTTGCTCTGCAAAAGGCATTTAGCCTGATGCGCTCCAGCTATTTTGCTATTGCAGCCAATATCAACAACTATTATGAATTTGAAATCGGCACTTTTCGACAATATCTGGTCGACACAACCAGACGACGGCTGACTCTAGATGATATCAAAATCAATGGAGCACCAGACAGCGCAGATAGTATAATACGTTCGGCCAGCTATTTCAATTGGATACATGGTTATCTAACTAGCCTAGGTATTGATGCTGGCGCTCGATTGACTGAATACATTGGTCAGATACGTGTTAATCTCACACATAAACTAGCTGCTTTTACAGACAAGAGTTATATTAATGTGTTGACTGAGCAGACCAGTCCGGGCAGTAGTAATCAGAGTATAGTTATACCCGATGAAGATTATTTTGTACATCTTAATCGCAGTGCTGCCATTGCAGTGGTAAAATACAGCGCAGTAATTGTACAAAAAACTCCCACTGGATTTGCTATCAGTGGATACGACCTTGACTATCCCTACTTTGGTGTAATATTAGGCCAGCGCAGTGGCAAGTCCTATTCAATACAGGTCCTGGACCAAACAGTCACAGTGTTTGAAGATTTTGAAACCACCAGCTATCTAATTCCCTATGGTAGTGAATTAACCAGTCTGCAGCAGATGGCCGAATTTCTAGTTAGCTACCAGCGTTATCTGCAGAGCCAAGGACTAATATTTGATCAATATGACAGTGATTTGAATCTGGTACGTGATTTTACTCTGAGCATACGTGAATTCCTCACATGGAATCTGCAAGGTTGGCGAGAAAACAATATTATTGTGCTAAGTCCGCTTGGTGATAGTATCAACATCTACAGCGACAACTCGCAAATTGATCATATACGCGGTAACACCAGTGGTTCTAGACTGCTAGGTATTAATTTTAATCCCATAAGGAGTACCGATTTTACAGTACTGCGTGATGGATTTATAACCAAGTTACTGACTGTAAGCGGGCAAACAGTGGCCTTTGCCGAATTTAATCTTGTGCAATATGAACATGCACTGGTGTTTAACAATCGTACAGTGTTTAACGATATTGTATATGAACCTGCTCTTGGTACCAGGCAACTAAGACTGCGTATAGTTGGCAGTATTACCAATAATTGGGATGGGCAATATACACCGCCGGGTTTTGTCTACAATGACTCAAAGGTAGACGATTGGGTACCAGGTCATGATTATAAAAAAGGCGATATTGTCAAATACAAAAATCTATATTATAGTGCAGTTAAGGATACTATTGCCACAGACTCATTCAATATCAACAGTTGGTATCGATTGGAATCTGCACCTAGGTCTGGACTACTCAAAAACTTTGCCACCAATGCTGCTCAGAGTCAAGAGATCTACAATATAGATCAGCCTCCCTATGATGAACAATTGTTTAAATTTAGTTCCGGATTAATAGGATTTAGAAGTCGTGAATATCTGACTAATCTTGGTATCAGTCCAATAAGTCAAACTAAATTTTATCAGGGATTTATACACGAAAAGGGCACTCGCAGTGCTGCATCGGCATTGGCCAGAGCACAGGTTGATGGTCAATCGCATGAGATTGAAATCTATGAAGAGTGGGCTGCTAGAGTTGGTGAATATGGCGCAGTTGATGCCAAACCCTCGATTAAATTTGCAATTAGTGACACCATAACAGACATTGATCCAGTAACACTGCTATTTCAATCAGAGCCCAATGAAGTCACTGATTCCAGAATCATAGCAGTAAGAACCAGTGATTTACTCAGTGCTACTAGAGATTTTGATGGAAATTTGTTTAGATACCGTGATCCTGTACCAGTTCGTAACTATAGAATTGAGCTGTTTGGTGATGGAATTATCTGCGGCAGAAATCCTGCCTTTAAGGCAGATGCACTATTCTATGCCTGTCTAACGGATCAGCAGACAGGTCGTGTGACCAATCCACCAGACAGTCTGCTATTTGATAGTCTAAATCAAAAATTCCGTGTAAGTGTGACCACTCGCAGCCGTGAAGGGTCAACCAGCACAGAATTACTGCAAGGTACCGATGGTGTCAATGCTGCCTGGCCTGACAATATTCAGGCCGATATAGTGGTGATCAATCACGGTCTAATGGATGCCAAATTTGGCACACCATTAGATGTCTATAGACAAAATCTCACAAATATGCGTAATCTATTGACAGCCGATCAGATTGTCATATGGATGACTCCTACGAAAATTGATGTCGCCAACAGTCATGTCAATTGGGCATCATTTGGGGGTACTACCAATATTGATGCCTATGCCCAGGTCATGCGAGATGTGGCCAAAATCTATGGCGACCCAGTGGCCGATGCCAATGGTATTAACAATTGGCTTTTTTATCTAAGAAACAATATATCTTTTGTCTATGAGAATGAGACTGTGGTACCCGGCGACGATATCAGTTTTACCATTGCAACGCCAGACCAGACTGCAGTCTACTATTATACTGTGGTCGATGCTTCATATCTAATAGAATCGTCGGCATTGTATGTGGATTCCGGCGGGTCAATTGACCTGACAGTTACCAGTGACCTGACAGGTCAAACTCTCTACTGGACCATAGAAACACCCACAGCTGAGGATCTGTCTAGGACTGTGGTTGATACCGATTTTAGTGATGGTATACATCCAAGACAGGAAGGATACAATCTGTTGATCAATCAGGTACTGGCACCAACAATTGAAGCTGCCATAACAAAATCTATTAGACTTGCTAATGCCTATTATCCCGATGACTTGATCACAGCCGGGTATGCATCAGTCAACGAAGTGGATGCACAATTATTTGATATCAACAATCTAAAATCATTTGGTAGGCAGATAGTCAGCAGCATAAGCAATGGATTTAAGATTTGGGTAGCCAAAGACTATAACTATCAATGGCAAGTCTATAGGTTATTTAAAATTGCCGGCACGATCACAGATGTTCAAACCGACCTGGATCGTAAAATCATATTCGTTGTCAACAATCAACATGGATTGGTCGCAGGCGACTACTTTGCTGTACGCGGATTAGGCACCAATATTGATGGATTCTATGTGGTGTTTAGCAGTGATGATTTTACTTTGACAGCAGTAGATGATAATGTTTACGAAACTATACGCAATTTTAACCTGGTCAGCGATACTGCAGAACTATACGACTTTCAACCATTGAGGTTTCCAACTCTAGCGGCCAGAGATGCTGCCAGTCCCAGGCATGGTTGGATCAGCAGCGATATAGTCTACATAGATGACATTGGTGACGTCAATTCCAGCTGGGCAGTGTATGACAGAATTGACAGATACAATATTGCTGCATCTGATTCTATCCTTGAACCCGATAGTGATATTGATTTTAGTGTAACCAGTCCGTTAGATGAGGAAGTAGATTTATATTACTCAATACTCAGCAATTATCAATTGGATTACACAGTTCCGATATTTACTCCTGGAATTGGGGCATTATTCAGAGTATTGGCCCCCGACAACCGCAAATTATATTACACTATTCAGAACGCCATTAATATTCCTGAAGTTGAACAAACTGCACCATTGGACATCTATGCCGGGCAGGATTCCTGGACCCTGACCAGACAACAGATCAGTAGAATTGACATCGACAGTGTCAATGAAATATTTCTATATAGCAAAAAAGATCAGAAAATATTAGCTAGATTGGATATTTTGGATCCAGCCAAGGGTCGAATCTTAGGTGCGGCTCAGGCCGATATTGACTATACTACCGAGCACGATCCTGCCAAGTACAATGTTGGTACCGATCAAGATGTCAGCATTGCCAGTGATTTTTATTGGGCAGCCGAACATGTGGGACAGTACTGGTGGCATGTGGGGCGCTGCAGATTTATCAATTACGAACAGGATTCGTTGTCCTATAGACTAGACAACTGGGGTAGTCTATTTTCAGACAGTAGTGTAGAAATATATGAGTGGATCGAAAGTGATCTATTGCCATCGGAGCATGTGGAGCAAGGTCGCAAAGGACTACCACTCTATGCCAACAATCAGGCCTATACTGAGCACGCTTTTGTAAATCCGGAAAATAATATAGTCACTGTGCGCTACTATTTCTGGGTACGTGATACTAGAACACCAGCTAGCAACAGTAAAATCTACAGCAGTCACGACCTAGAATCTGTTATCAAAAATCCAAGACTGACCGATATTGCCTATGCTGCACTATTAGATCGCAATGCGATTGCCTTGTACAATGTCGAACCATACATCAAAGGGTCAGACACAGTTTTACACATTACCTATAATAGGAATAGCCAGGCCGGTCTTATACATACCGATTATCGGTTGATTCGTCAAGGCAGCGAGCTTGATCAGTTTCCTATTAGAATAGAAAGCAAGTTAATTGACAGTTTGTGCGGGTTAGATTTACTGTCACGCACAGTGCCAGATGCAAGACTCAACAGCTACGAACAAATTGGACTAGATATTCGACCACGACAGACTCTAATTGTCAATCGTAGGGCCGCTGTGGAAAATGTAGTTCGTTATGTCAATCAACTGTTGATCAGTCGCCCATTGGCCAGTAGAATCATTGATCGTGACCGCATATACAGCGACTATTTCTATAGTCAAGAGCCTATACCCGCTAGTAGCGAATACGACCAGATTGTAGACTACTACAGATCTGATATTGGGTCTGACCTACGTACACCAACGCCTACAGCCAATCTTAGAGTTTTGGTTCGTCAAGATTTGACTGCAGGTGGTTATTGGACTATTAGAAAGTATGATATCACTAATACTGATCCATTGATTGAACGTCGTTATAGATTAGTACGCAGACAAAGCTATGACACCAGACGAATTTGGAATTTCGTGGATTGGTATGCTGCTGGCTATTCGTCTAGAACAGTAATCAATAGATCTGTAGATAACAACACAGAATTGGCCAAACTTGACCTACAGGTCAATGAAATCATTCGTGTTACAAACAGGCGTACCGAACTGATAATTGGTACCTACCTTGGCAGTGACAGCAGACCCGGACTGTTTGAACTCTATCGGGTTGATCTTGTTGACAATGTCAAGCAGTTGACATTGATTGGTCTTGAACAAGGTACCCTGCAGCTGACCGAACAACTGTTTGGCGATCTAGGCTGGGACGGTGCAGGGTTTGACAGCGACTACTATGACTTTAACTTTGGGGTTGAATTTAGAGCAGTGTTGCTAGGACTCAAACAAGACGTTTTTATCAATGACCTGGCTCTGTACTATAATCTCACACTGTTCTATTTGGTAGAATACATACTTAGCGAGCAAAAAAATATCGACTGGATGTTTAAAACCAGTTTTGTCAGTGTGCTACATCGTGTACAAGGACTGCTGCAATCGCCTAATTTTGTTCGTGATAGACAGTCCAGTTATGAAAAATATCTCAACGAAGTCAAGCCCTATCGTGTCAAGATTCGTGAGTATATTACCAGTTATTCTAATTTAGAATTGACACGATTGCACATAACCGACTTTGATTTACCTGCCTATTGGGACAGGCAGTTACAGATATTGCGTAGTCCCAATAGCGAATATCCTGTTGAAGATCAAGCTCGTTTACAAGGTTCCAAGTACCTAGACTGGACCAATAATCATAAATACCTGTTGGGCAGACTAGATATCTACGCCACTGGTTATGGTTATGAAGCTGATCCTACACCTCAAGTGGCCGTGATCAGACGTGATCTTCAGACTGGATCTAATGCCAGTGCTCGTATACAGGTCAATAATCTAACATCCGGTATTGGTAAAGTCTACATAGATAACCCTGGAGGAAACTATACACTGACTCCCTATGTACAGGTACTTGGTATCGGCGGCACCGCGGTAAGCGATATGCTAGTGCACAACTACAAGATTACCTCAGTGGGCAATGCCAATACCACGATAACCACTGCCAATCTCAATAATCTAAACACATCCACTGTGACTTTTAGTTCAAACAGCAGCGGATATATAATGCATAGAATACGTCGCAGCGATGGGCAGGTCGTATTTACACGTCAATACGATTTGGCCAATGAAAATCGCCCTGGGTACATTGGATACAACAGCAGAGATCTAGCATCGGATCTAAACAGAACTAGCGGTGACTTTGTTGTAGCTTTGCATACATTTGGCGAAACCTATTTTAATAGACTAGGATCGACTGTTATTGCCTATAGGGTACTAGCATCAACCCAATCGATTGCTGCATCGGGATCCTTGAATCTTACATTTAGTTCCTACGACCCCGGGGAAACACTCTACTGGACTATTGAATCAGTTTTTGTCTATAGTGTAGTAGCATCAACTGAGTCAATAGCTCCACTGGGATCCTTGAATCTTACATTTAGTTCCTACGATCCTGGAGAAACACTCTACTGGACTATTGAACCAGTTCTGGCCAATAGTCCTAGCGTTCCTGCCGTTATACCCACAGTTGCTGTTCCCGACATCAGTTTGGATCTAGCCCTCTACCGCTGCGGCGCTAGCCCAGGTATATTTGCCAATAATACAATATTTGTTCCTGGCGGTGCCTATGCATTGGTAGGTATACCCGGAGTTGGTGCTGGCCACGGAATTGAAATTTTTAGTGGTCAATATGCCAATGATCCAATGGCATTTGCCAGTATAGATTTTCGTATAAGACAAGGCAGTCTTACTCCTATAGCTACTCAACCTCCTATAGTACCTTTCTACAGTCTATTGGCATCAGCTGAGAGTGTTGATGCTGCTGCTGTGCTTACGATTAAAATTTTTAGTCTATATCCCAATCAAACACTGTATCTGACCATAGAAACTGCTACGGCTGACGATCTAGCCAGAGTTTACCAATATCCAAGAACTTTTAATCTGGACATAACAAATACCTTGTCTACGGTTAATCCTGCAAGATCAGCTCTATTGGTTCCTAGACTCTATAACGGCACTGTGAGAAAATTGCGTACCAGCATGAAATTTGATCGTATAGCCACACGTGCCACAACCACTCCTGTCTATGACTGGGTCACGGGTGGCTATGATGGTGAACCAATTGATTACCAATCTATCAACTCACCTGTGGAAACTGGAGTGTTTGATCGTACCTATGCACCGGGTACTCTGCTGCGCTATCAAGGACAGGCCTATCGTGTGCTAAGAGAAACTGCCAGCGGACCTGTATTTCCTTTTGGTAATATGGAGCTTATTGGTTCCGATGTACAATACAGCGACCCACGATATCTACACGGCTACTTTACTAATGCCAATGAGCGTATATTGGCCTATTACCAACCTTCTGCTGATATGGTTCCTCTGGAATTAAATAGGCTAGTACCCGGTGTGGGAACAATTGTCAGTTCAGCACAAAGTACCAGTATTAACTATACCGAAACAGTGCTGGTTGGTGATACTTTTAGCAGTACTGTGGGTATCAGCCCCGGTAACATACAGTTGGTTGGCGGCGGCTTTGTTGACAGTCTGTTTAGTTATGCACCCGAAGAGCTGTTGCCAGGCTCAACCTATGATGTATTGAGCATAAAAGTTATTACTAACAGTGCAACCAATACCGGGTTCAGAATTAGCCGAGACATTTCGGGCAATGTGTTCTATCATAATGTCAGTCCTGCCTATACAACTATACTGGCACAGGATTTGAATATAACAGATGCTAATATTGTAGTGGCCGATGGTACAGTGCTGCCACCGACTGCTACCGGAATTGAGCCCAGAGTGATCTATATCAATGGCGAACGCATAGCCTATCGTACACGTAATGCAAATATTCTAACAGATCTTCGTCGTAGTTATGGTGGTACCGGAGTTCCTTTGCGACATCAGGCCAATAGTAATGTTGAAGTAATAAGTATTACCACAGAATTTCCTGCACCTACACTGGCAGCAGCATTATAAGAATGGTATAAAAACATGATAAATAATGATGTCCTTCCTGATTTAGATCCGAATAAATCACAGATTCCTATAGATAATTTTGTACCAGATGAAAATGGTGGTTTATATTTACAGGGATTTTTTAAAATTTCTGATCCAGAGTCTGGATTGATAATTATTCAGGGTCGTGCATAGTATGGAACATAATAGTCGTATACAAATCACAGGGCATCTTAAGATCTATGACCCTAATAGCGCTGATATCTATGTTGATCAGCATAATGCTATTCATTTTGAAAATATCAGCGAAGCACTGGCCTATGGCCTAGCCAACAAACACAGCCATTATATCAGCGAAATGCACTTTGGTCGTGGTGGCACTACCATAGATAGTTCTGGTGTGATTGTCTATCAAATTCCCAACACACAGGTACAGAATGGAGATCTATATGCTCCGACTTTTTATAAGCTAGTGGACGACACCGATAACGAAAATCGTGATCCTTTTAGAAATAATATGCAGATTAGACACATTCCCAATACTGTCTATAGCGATATACTGGTTACCTGTTTACTAGACTACGGCGAACCAGCTGGGCAATTGGCGTTTGATAACGCTGCTTCATTGGAATCAACCTTTGTATTTGATGAGTTGGGATTGAAAGGCTGGAGTGCGGCTGGAGCAGCGACTGGAAAATTGTTGACCCATGTTATTTTCCATCCAGTGCAAAAAAGTCTAAACAGACAGATACAAATTGACTACACAGTGCGTATTCAAAGTCTAACAAATCTAACAGGGTAAAATCTGACTAAATATTACATACTGGGAGTCAAAGGTTCATGGGATATATAATTAATTTAACCAACGGTGATCCACTGGTCACCGTTGATGATGGTAGAGCAGATCTAAGTAGTACCAGTATTGCTCTGATCGGTAAAAACTATGCAGGTTATGGCGAATATCTAAATGAAAATTTAGTACATCTGTTGGAAAATTTTGCCAAAGACACTGCACCAAGCAATCCATTGGTTGGACAATTATGGTTTGATAAAAGTCAGGGCGTACTCAAAGTCTACAATGGAACCACACATATTCCAGCTGGATCTTCTATTGTCAACGACAATACCAGCAGCAGCATGCATTATTTGACATTTGTCAGCTCTTCTACTAATAATCCTCCCCCTGTGTTAAAAACAGATTCTATCAAGGGGCTAACCTATCAGCCCAGTACTGGTAATATGGCACTAAACAAATCAACGGGTGGAGTGGCCAAATTTGAAATCAATGCAGGTCGTAATGATAGAAATTATGCAACGGTGACCGCAGCCAATTATAGTACTGATGTAAACGAAACACTGCTTAGATTAACAGGCGAAGATGGTAAAAATGCCTGGGTCCAAATTGATACCTATCAGTCAGGTCCGAATAGTCCTCTTTCCACTGGAGGCATACTATTTAGAAAAAGTCGAGGTACCAGTCAGACACCTGAATCACTGCAAAACGATGACTATATTGGCGGCCTAGCTGCTCTTGGATTCAGTGGCAACCAATTTTTGCCCACTGGCGTTTTGGTATTTTATGCCAGCGGCAACTATAACGCCAATTCCACACCCAGTGGTCTAAGAGTATTTTTAACAAATTCAACTTCAACGATCACACGAGTCACTGCCGATTTCAAATCTAACGGTGATCTAGATGTCATGGGTGATGTGGTTGCCTATGCTGTGTCGGACAGTAGATTAAAAACCAATATACAGCCACTCAATGGTGCACTAGACCGTGTTTCCAGCATATCGGGGGTTACATTTAACTGGAACACATTGGCTGATGGTAAAGATACACAAATTAGACAGGTCGGGGTACTGGCTGATCAAATACGTCAGGTATTGCCCGAAGCAGTACAAGAAAAAAGCACAGGTTATCTTGGAGTTGACTATCAAAAAATTGTACCACTGTTGATTGAAGCTGTTAAAGAATTAAGATTAGAAGTGCAACAGTTAAAAATTGCTCAATAGGATAGTATAGTGAGTCTGCCCTCAACTGGTCGTATATCGCTTGGCAATGTCCAGTCTGAATTTGGTGGTTCCAATCCTATACGCCTAAGCGAATATTATGCCGGTGGCAGCTATGTGGTAGTCGGTACTTCGGGCACCAGTGGGTCGATACCCAGCACAGGCAGTATCAGTTTGGGAAGATTTCGCGGTAGTGCAACTTCGATTTCGCCTGGAACCTATTCAATATCAGTGACCCCAACCAGTGTTCCAGCAGCTGGTAGTCTGACGTTCACGGTCAGCAGTGTCATTGGTTCTCAGAATCTTTTCTACACTGTAGAAGAGCGCGACATAATTGATCTAGGTATTAGTGTAGACCCTGTTGTTGCCGAAGTTGGGCAAAGTGCAACATTCAGTTGGTTTACCAGTAATGCCACAAATGTTGTTTATCGTATAGGCAGTATTACAGATACACCAGTTGCCATACCCTTAAACGGAACAATTACCACGCCCACATTTAGTGCAGCCAATATTGGTATAGCCAATGTATTTGTTACAGCATCTAATACCGCACTATCAAGTTCTAACATTGTTACCAAAATTGCCAGTATTAGTGTGGTGCCCAGCACGGCAATTACCACTACGACCACAACCCTGGCACCAATAAAGACTGGTACTGGATATTTGGTTAATCCATCTACCACTTACACTAACCTGATTGGTGTGCCATTGCCTGACGATCCAGTTTATCTGATGTTTAGAATGTTAGGTGCTGCTGGGGGCGGTGGCGGTGGCGATCGCAGCAGTATTGGAGGATCAGGCGGAGGTGGTCATTTGATCATCGGCACTGTGTTATTACCAGCAGGCACCAAGGTATTACGTGGTGGTGTGGGTGCCGGCGGCAGTAGAGCTGGTAGTAGTGACCGATCGTTGGAAAGTAGCGTACAAAATGGTCTGGGCGGAACTGGGTACAGTTGGCCACAGTTATCAGCAGCAACAGCCGGAGCTGGTGGTGCAGGAGCACCAGCAGGTACTCGAAACAGAAGTGGATCAGGCGGTGGCGGTGGTGGGGGAACCATATTGGGGTTTACCTTAAACGGAATAGAAATACCAATAGCTGCGGCAGCCGGTGGTGGTGGTGGGGGCGGCGGTAGCGATTATGTGGCCGCCGGCGGTGGTGCCGGACGGATTGGTCTAACTACAATTGGCAATGTTAGAACTCTAGTTACAGCAGTGGGCAGTTCGGCCACACGGTTGACCAATGATGGCGGCGGTGGTGGTGGCGGTGGTGGTGGAGCAGGCGAAGCCGGCACTGGCGGAACTGACCGAACTTCTGGCGGCACAGGCGGATCGGCTGGGCAATCATTGCAGAATATTTCAGTTGTTCTTAACAGAGGTAGTTATGCTGACTTTACGGTCTATCGTCCAGCTGGAGATCCTAGCCTTGTGACCGATCCAGCAGCTAGAGATAGTGACTATTTTGGGCGCGGTGGGCGCGGTGGATTGCAGTACATCGTTAGTGATTCCGGTAGCGGCGGTGCCATTGCAGTATATTGGACCAGTAATGTCGCTGTGGCACCGAACAATTATAATTTAGTCCCTAACTTTCCAGCTCCAGACCTGACGGTGTTATTGAATGGCACTAACATAACGGTTAGTACGATTGACAGCACTGCTTATCTAAACATTTATAGAAACGGTACTTATGAGACCAATAACAATCTAAGTCGTGTAGACTGGATCAATTTACCAAGTACCTATGTGGGTAATTTTTATGAAATTTATTTATCAACATCTAATGTCACCGGCGGAGCCACTGTGGAAACCTTAGGCGGAACTCTTAACACATGGACGGCTCTATCTGCATATTCGAGCACAAATCCAATTTATGTGCGTTTACTATCGGGTTCCATAACCTATAGTGCCACAGTCGTAGTCACACTGCGTAAAATTGGCACTACAACCGAATATGAATCAAGGTTTACTCTCGAAACCAGTTCATCAATATAGACCTAGTCAGTATGATAAATAACTTAACAGGCATATTGATGCCAATCTAAATTAAACAAGAGAAGCTATGGCCAAGAATTTTATTGTAAGATTACGCACAGGTGGATACAGTGGAAACATTGTAGCCAATTCACAGGTAATAACCTACACCCAGGGGACTGGATCGATTCTGTCCACCGATTTTAATCCAGTAGTGCCTAACCTAAGAGGTAATGTGACAACAGGTAGCGATCGTCTTGCAACATTTACCTTGACCATGGCCGGAACAATAACTAGCACCACTACCACTACTTCAACAACAACCACTACCACTACAGCAGCACCAAATGCACCATCATATAGATTTACGGCGCCAGCGACTACTTCAGTAAATGAAGGAAGTTCGATCAACTTTACATTTGAGAGTAATAATGTCGCAGCAGGAACCGTATATAGCTATCGCTTGTTCTCTACTTCAACACCAGCTGCTGATTTCAACGATATTACTAACGCATTAATAGGTAATATTACTAGT
>Ga0214923_10001597_pt1 | contig 32011 bp, 35 predicted proteins | sample LL1510_MetaG_FD_177993 | JGI IMG/M metagenome (GOLD analysis project Ga0214923, IMG submission 177993) | Freshwater microbial communities from Lake Lanier, Atlanta, Georgia, United States - LL-1510 | ecosystem: Environmental > Aquatic > Freshwater > Lake | place: USA: Georgia | collected...
AGGAACATATTAGCCTGCTGCTAAAGCAAAAGGAGTGTGGGCTTGATCCAAGCATCGCCCATCTTTACACATAATCGACATACACATATTTTTCTTTTATTCAATATTATTAAATCAAAGACAAATATGCAAGGTTCACCCATATACTTATAACCTAAAATGCTGGCATACCCACGTTCATCTCAGGGCTTACTTCAGTATTACCACCAAGTCCAACAGAATTAAAAAAGCCACCCACCATAGCAGTAACAGTTTTAGTCAAATCCTGGTTAACTTCAGGAACTACCTCCATGCCTCCCTTTATTCCTAACTCTTTAGCAGCAACAGAGGCAGCTCCCTTAGCGACCTCTTTTATATCACTACCTAACATGGTTAATAACGTGCTGCCGTGTAAATAACCGCTACTTATTATCCAAGATACAGCAGCCCCAACGATAGAACCGGATACGAAAAGCTTTATCATTTCAGGAGGGCTAGGAAGCTTAGAAGAAGTGACAGATACGTAAGAGCTAGAAACACCAACGACAATTAAACCGACAAGTATTGCACCTACTAAAACTATTACCCACTGACTTGTCATTTGTTTTAAGAGAGATTCTTTAAATTCCTTTTTTACTTAGTTTAATCTAGAATAGAATCGGCAAGAACTCCAGATTCAACGCCGGGGGCTTCTAGCGGCGTCACAGAAGAATCAAGGCTTAAAGACATTTCCTGAGCCTCGTTTATTATCAATCTTGGCACTTCACCAGGTTCTAAATCTTTAGGCACATACTTAAAGGAACCAACTGATTCGGTAGATTCGTCAAATACTTGGTCATAGTTGCTAAAATTCACAGCTAATGGCTCGGTATCGATGCGTATTTCTTCAGGTTCTCCACCAGTTTGTTTTATCTGAACTGGTTTTATATCTTCTAATGTTGTGATTTTCCCTAAACTAGAAACAAGGTCTTGTGTTTTTTTAGGTGACTTTGGTTCAACTTTAGTATTTGCATCTGCTACAACTGCATCCGCTACAACTGCATCCGCTACAACTGCATCGGCTACAACTGCATCGGCTACAACTGGTTCGGCTACAACTGCATCGGCTACAACTGCATCGGCTACAACTGCATCGGCTACAACTGCATCGGCTACAACTGCATCGGCTACAACTGCATCGGCTACAACTGTATCGGCTACAACTGCATCAGCTACAACTGCTTCAGCTAAAGCTTCTGGTTTAACTTCAGTAGCCGTACTAGCTAATGTTTCTGGTTCAGCAGAGATGGGAATAGGAGAAAGAGCCTGCTCAACAGGAAGTTTTTTAGATTCTACGTCTTCCTCTTCGATAGTCGGCTCAGGATTCATGACATCATCCGATAAATATTCAGCAAGGATATTCTTTATAGGCAGTAAACTTCTAACAGCCGCATTGATGGCCTCGCTACAAAGTACCTCAGCCTGAAGCATATTTTTCTGCATTTCAATAGGCTTCTGCTCATCAAGAAATAAATAGGGTATTTTCCAAAACGACCTAGCACATTCAGAAAATATGCGGTGTAAAAAATGGTCAAGCTTAGGTAAAGTAATCTGTAATTTCTTATGTTTAGAAGATACACGTATTGCAATCAAAACCTTGGTGTGTGCAATAAATACGGCCGCCATAAGCTCCTCCAAATAGTCGCAACGGCAGTTATCAAGAAGCTTTCCAACATTTTCATCAATAGTGTCTTGGTTCCATTTAGGAACCTCGGCACACTTTTCCTGAAATATTAACATAGCCTTTTGGCTACCTGATTTAGCAGCACCATTCCATAAATTTCGGTAATGCTGTATCATAAACGGAACAACCCAAGTGGAAAGTTGTTTCATATATTCATTTCTAGCTTCCGAATAATTGGCAACAGATTCCATGTTTAACAATAAATAGTATTATACTTACACGGTTTGACCGCACATAGCATACAACCACAATGCCCTACTGCTCGAACCACCGGGGCGATTCCATTGTGACAATACCCGCAAAGCATGATTATTTTCGCCCATTTTAAGTCGCAAAAACACACGAGAATCAGCCCCCGTTTTTTTAAGCGTAGCTATAGTTTCGCACGCCCATAGTCCGTAACTTGTGTCATTAGATTTAGGATTCTTTTGCCATAAGGCCTCAATGATTTCACTACCGCTTCCAATTTGCTGTCTTTTATTTTTAATATGCTTTATAGCAAGAGCATTTTGAACTGCAACACGCACATTTCCACATGAATCGGTAGCAATACGTTCGGCATCTTCAACCGAAATATCATTATCGGTTCTACGCAAAATTTCGTAGCGAATTTCTAGAAAAGAGGGTGTGTCAATATTACAAAGCCAAGAACGCGAAAGAATAGGCTCAGAAATGGCACCGCTTTCACGGACCTCAAATATAAACCGCGTTGATGCCGATGCCGTTTCTAGAAGGCGTCGCAAAAATGCCTGAGTGTCAGCCGTCAACGAATCTGCATGTTCTAAAACAACCCAGCGATGGTTCCCTTTATTATCAACACTGCCTCTTGCAAATGAACGAATTGAATCACGGACATCACGGAGACCTGAATCAGCAATACAATTATGTGATAATACCGTGTACCCACTATTAAATAACATAGTTCGAATAAAAGTGGTTTTTCCAATGCCCGATGGGCCACAAATAATTAGATGAGGGCAGCTATGATTTTGAATTTTCTTAGATATTAGCTGCCAAAGTTCTGAATTTCCTACAATATCTTTTGTAGACTGTGGGTGATTCGGGTCAAATATTTTAGAATCCATTTATTAGTTAATGTTAGTGGCCTTTTAAGCTTAGTTTTGTTATAAAACATAGGTGAGCATCTTATTTTTTAACAGTTATATATGTCGCCCTTCTAATAAGATTAAGGCATTTCATCCTATTATGTATTACATAATATTGTAAATATCTTAATCTTATCAGAACAAACAACTCCGCCTTCGGTGTCACTCCTGTACATCGCACCCGCTTAATAAATCGAAGCAGACTGATTATTTCCATAAACAACCTTTTTATCTTGAATCGCTTGAGACGCTTTGTGTAAAGGTATTACATACGGATTTGTCTCAAGGCCCGATACCATTGCTGGCTCCATACGCTCACTGCTGACATCAAGTTTCAAGACAGCACGAGGCTTCATTTTACCAATAATGCTATCTGAAGGGGGCATGCCTAAAACCCTATTTACAACAGGGTTACGGTCATTAATATAATCGGATTCTATCTTATTGTACTTTACATTCATATAGTCTTCACCATTGAACAATGCAATGTTTCCAGAAGGTGTGCGACCTTTAGCAACATTCTCCTTCTGTGCATATTGCCTCATAGCACGCTCAGCCTTCTCAGAACGTGGAGCCTTAGCATTTGCAGTGCCTGCCGAGCCAGTGTACGCGGATTTAGCCGAAATTTCAGACTTCTGTGTTTTTCGTGCACCATCAGTATATGGATTAACTAATGGTTTCTTATCATCGGCATATCCCGAACCAGTATACGCTGAATTAGCAGAAATGGCAGCTTTTTGCGTTGACCTTGCACCATCTAAGAAAGGATTGACCATGCGTTTAGGATAATTAGGATCACTATTACCATAATATTCAGATTTTGCAGAAAGCTCCTCTTTATCAGTAACACGGGCAATATCTGTGTAGGGTAAATACTGTTTATTAGGATTATCTGCCCGTGCAAAGTTCCTTGTATAATCAAAGTTTTCAATTGTATTACGCTGAGTTAAGCGAGCAATATCATCAGGGTCGTACACGGTTAGTTTTTGTGATTCTTTATTACTCATAATACCCATGTACCCATTGTCAATGGTGGTTTCCTTTATTGTAGTTCTAGCAATATCATCTGGATCGTAAACCGTCAGTTTTTGTGGTCCGGCAACAGTACCAATATAGTCATTATCAACAGTAGTCTCCTTGATAGTTGTTCTAGCAATATCATTAGGGTCATACACGGTTAGTTTTTGAGGACCAGCAACAGCACCGAGATAGTCATTGTCAATAGTGGTTTCTTTTATAGTCTTTCTAGCAACATCATGAGGATCATACACCGTGTGTTTCGCTGGTCCAGCAGCAGTACCGACATACTCATTATCAATAGTAGTTTCCTTAATTGTTCTCCTAGCAATATCATTGGGGTCATACACGGTCAGCTTTTGAGGCCCAGATGCAGAGCCAAGATAATCATTGTCAATCAATGTTTCCTTAATCGTAGTTCTTGCAACGTCATTAGGGTCATAGGCAGGCCCCTTACCAACACCACCAGCACCGACATTCAAATATCCAGCTTGATTTGGGTTACCAAGCATCTCATCCTTTCTGGTCTGTCGTGGTCCATCCTGTAGCGGCAGTGCCCCTTTTCCAGCCTCTTGTGGCACAGGGTTTAGAGTCTGAGTACGTTCGCCCGTAAAATAACGTTCATTAGGTCTAATTTCAATAGCAGATTTACCATAGTCGTTTTGACCCTTTTCGGTATTTTTATCAAAATAAGAAGTTGCATTCGCATTACGATAGCCCCAAGAACCTGCCTGTTTGACCATGGGTGCACGTGTAGAAGGAACCGTATACGTTGCGTTGTAATCTTGGGACTTAGCAGGCCCTTCGTATTCCTTAGTTGTTTCAGGGCGTGTAGTATTACGTAATACTTGTACTGGGCGTTCTGTTGCCTTCAAATTAGCACCAGTGGTAGTAAAATTACGTTCGCCTTTTTCATTGATATAAAACTTATCAGGCAGATGTTTACGAACTTCACCAATCGTAGCAGGTTTTGTTACAAAATTAGCACCAGGAACAACTACACCCTTGTATGTCAACTTTGGGTTATTTGCTGTGCGTAATTCGTCGGTGTCGCGGGGTCTAGCATATTCCAATGCGTTGGCTTGCTGATAGCCACCGCTAGGATTACTAGTAAATCCTTCGCCTAAACCTTTGCCAACACGAACCTGTTCAAATGGCCGTTCGCCAGCACGATTTGTAGGTGCTACAACACGTTCTTGCATAAAATCAGTAGCAATTTCAGAACCATATGGGACACCAGTTGGCTCAGATTGGCGGTCAAACATAGGACCGATTTCACGTTTCTGTTGCTGAAAAAAACCACCACCAGTATGATTATCCAATATATTCCGATTTGCCGTATCAGACATATTTTGTTTTAGCGTACCACGAAAAAAGGGAACCATATTTGCATGGGTAAACTCTTCTGGCTTCATTTCGAGCCCAGAAAGTGGTGAGATAAATTTAGATTCCTTCATTAAAACAGGGGTTTTCTCAACTTGGCCCTGCTCAAGCTTAACGTCCTTTTGTATCGAGTCATCGTAATTCTGGGGGAACCCGTATTCAAATAATCGAGGTCGCTTTTCAGGATTAGGTTCACTAGGTATAACCTTTTCCGCAGGATATGAGTACATTATATCAAGTTCTTTTGCTGAAGTATTAAAGGGGATTTTCGCTTCACGTATCTTCGGAGGCTGTTTAACGGCCAAACCAGGGGCAATTGATTCGTATCCAGTATCATTTGATTGGTTTTGAAACCCTTCTTTAGATTTCTTATTTTGAAACATATATCCAAGGCCGAGCATTCCTAAAAAAGCTGCAGCCTCCATTGGTCCTCCTGACTTTTTCACAGTTAATTTACTCTTTAACTTGACTCGCAGCAATCAAGTCGCCGCATAATTATTCATAATAGCAAGGAGGCTATTATGAATAATGTAATAGAATCGTTTAGCTTGACGTTTTCAGACTCGGGCCAGGAAGTGCTTGACCGAAAGCGTTAGTAGTAGGGTTGGTATTTGTATTGTATAAACCTTGAGCGTAATCATTACGCTGCCAACCAACCGAAGGCGGTCCAGTAGGAACAGGGTACTGAACTGCCCCCATTGCCGGACTGTCTTCCCACGCAACATTACGTGCATCAAGTAGCATCTCTGCATTAGAACTATTTCCCACAGCTTTGTATGCCATTTGGCTCTTTTCGGGCAAGACGTATGCCGGGGTTTCTGCCTGAGATAAGGAAGTTGCATTAGCTAAGGTAGTTCCATAAGCACCGGGGACACTTACAGTGTCAGAGCCAGAGTGCAGGACTTTGGGTAAGCTAGGAATAACACTCAAGGGTGTTGGGATACAAGGGCGGTGGGCGTCTTTATGTAGTATACGCCCAGGCACATACCAGTCAAAGGGCATCATGACATTTTCCTGCGGGTTCTGGCACAACCACTGCCATCTGTTCCAACCAGTACCCCTTAATGTGCAAGGAGGGTCGTTAAGTCTAGCATGTGTTTGAGGAAAGGACTGTTCTTTAATATTACGTTTATTGGAACTATTCATGCGATTGTCATTAGGGTCGTAAAGGCCGCACACAGCTTTAGTTGTGGTTCTATTCAAGTTGAAAAGGTCAGATTCTACGTCGGTCTTGCCGTAGTTGGAAACAAGGGAATCACCCCATCTTTGTTGCCTAATCGTCGGCTCGGGTGCAAATGTGGCGTTACAATAGCCATTAGGTGCTTCAAGTGTATAACGGCCAGGGCCTGTAGTTATTCTAACATCGTCGCCTATGTGGCAATCATCTGACCGATTGCGGGTCCAGTTTCTAATAGCCGGGGTCGCCATCTGCTTTATTATCCTATTTTTACGATGTCATTTTATAATAATAAAATCACATCAAAACTATGCGGGTACTTGATTAAATATAAAGCCTATGCTATATGTCTAATCGCTATCACAAAAAACACAAACCATTGCTTAGAAACGGGCAGTTTCGCAAGTCTCCTTTCCATATGGGCGAGGTACTGGAGTTCCGGGGTAGGACCAGGTCTGGCAAGTGCGAAGATGATAGGGCTCAGTGCTGACCTGGCGAACCTCACCAGTGCCCTTGTCTTTGTAGGTTATAGGCTGAGGGTAGTCAGGGCAATCGCCACCACCAAGAGGGCAGCTGGGAACATACTGCTTCTGGTTGCACTTGGACTGAGGTCTTGTGATACCAAAAAGGTCAGACTCAAGGTCAACAAGGTTGCCTTTCACGTGGGACACCTCTGACCCACCAACCATACCAAGGGCGTTGCGGCACTTATTAGGATTCTCCCACTTTTCGGGGATAAGAACATAAGAATATGCATCAGCGGATTGTTGGTCTCTGACGTTACCACCTTCGGTACTGCCAATACGTGTCCAATTCTGCGTCCATAATGCAGATTCAGTAGGCGTTTGAAGTGGTAATCCGTTGTTATTAGTCGGGGGATTGCGGTTGGATGGGACTTCAGCACTTGAGCTCATTTCTCTCTGCTTGTGATTAACTATTTTTTTTATTCGTATAGCAAAGTCGAACTAAAATAGCACGATTTTGGCAAAAGAAATAACCGGAAGAATTAGACATTTAAGTCTCTCACATATTGACGGCTTGGAATGCCACCACGCAGCCAGCCATTAGCAGCAACTTCGGGTATGAGATTTTTAGGATTCTGTATATTTGTTTCTAAGTGAGGAATCAGGGGTGTAAACTGGCTGGCAAAAAAAACTTCGCTGACTGTGCCACATTCCTTTCCAGTACGTACGAATTCAGACTGTTGTAATTTCGATTCTAACACTTGGTTTCCGCGACCACCACCCATAAAGGGTACGGTTGCAAAAGGCCGGGACTGAACTCTTAAGGGGCATCGCGAACGGCCTTCCAATGTCGGGTTGTTTCTCAAAATACTGTCAGAATCAATTTCTTTTTGGTCAAAACCAAAGCCTTCAGCAGCAATAACAGTAGGATTTGCTAGTGCTTGAGGAATGACCTGTGCACGGTCGGGTATTAGATTTAGACTAGTGTAGCGTCCAGGCCCAACCGACTCGCGATAATCAACATTGTAACTACAAGCGTCATCATTTACACGTGTAAAATGATTTACTCTAAATTCTCCGCTTGCCTGGGTATTTTTCTCATTAGAGGACATCTTCTACATGTTTATTCGGTAAAAAAAGACCATATAATTTTTGTGTAGTTGTTTTCTTGATAAGATTTTATCCTATTATGTTAAGATTACAAGGTTTTGTGGAGTTCTGATAAGATTTAGGCATTTTTATCCTATTATGTAAAGACTACAAGGGTGAGCCGAGTTGTTTGTTCTGATAAGATTTAGGTATTTTATAAATTATATTATGTAAACACTACAAAATATAAGTTATAAAAGTTATGTAATCAAAGAACTGTGCTCACCCGAATACAAAATAGGATAAAAGTAATGTGCCTTCGTTGTCACCCGAATACAAAATATCTTAGTATATCTAAAATTGTAATGGGTCGCCATTTGTAGCAGGAACACATGCTGCATTATTCCCTTCTTTGCATGTTTTACCGGGAACACGATATAACCAGTTTTGAAAGGAATCCCTGTCGTTAGGAATACTAGTAGAAGGCGTCGTGTAAAATTCACGTTGGCTCTGGTTCCTACCCCAAAAATCCCCAGGGTCCCCATACATTTTAAGTTCAAACCGGTCCTCTATTTTCTGTTTAACATCGCCAGATGCATTGTATTTAGCCGGAGGCTTTGATGGATAATCGCCGATTTCATTAATTAATACATTCATGAAAGGGTTTTCAGAGGTCGGTGTAGTCCGTATAGTTTTCCCAATAATATCCTCTAGAACTTTACCATCAGCATTAGTTCCAAATATCAAGCTAGTGTTTTTATCATCCGATTCATCGCTAAATCCCTCATATATGCTAGGTGTCAATGTTGGCATTGTGCCTTTCCGTAAAGTACCTTGGCTCTTCATATTATAAAACAGTCCGATAGCAAGTATAGAACCTAGAACCGGGATACCTAAATAAATATTATTCCGAGTTAATAATACTAATAATATACCAAGGTAGATTGAAAAACGTGTAAGGCTATTTAAGGCAATTGTTGAGCAATTGCGTGCCTCTTCGCTAAAAGGAAAAAAATCCTTTGCGTTATCAAATAGAACTTGTGGATTTTCAGTCCAAAATGAAGGGCATTGATCTAATTCAGCCATCTTTGCTGACTCCTAATCAACACTTCTGTTTTATGTTTGTAACAATAACGTTTTGCAATAGGGTGATAAGAATGTAGTGACTTAAATATAAAAGCCAATCAAATTATAAAGATGATAACAGTAACTTCGCTGGGTCGGTTTGGAAATAACGTGTTACAATTATTAAATGCTATTCATATTGCACAGCATTTAGGTCATGATGAAATTCGATTTAATATGCCATATTTTAAGTCAAACAAAATTGTTATTAATAAAACAGCGATGAATAAAAAAAACCTATCTGGTGACTTTTTTTACTTAGATAAGTACTATACAGAAATACCAGGCTTCGAGATTCTAACCTACGAAAAAATATTATCCTACGCTAAAATTTATTTACTTCCAATTATTAAATACAAAAAAGGCTATCTTTCAGCATTACAGTTAAATCTTGAGTCAACCTTATTCATACATATTCGCTCAGGGGATATTTTTGGTCCATACGCACATGGCAACTACTTACCAGCACCGCTAGATTATTATGAGCTGATTATTATATCAAAACCGTGGTCAAACGTATTTGTAGTTTACGAAGATGATAAAAATCCAGTCGTAAACAAAATGAAACAAAAGCACCCTAATTTTATTTATAAATCACTTAATTTATCTGACACAATGAGCGTATTTTTTGAGGCTAAGCACATAGTCGGTGGGTTTGGAACATTTGTGCCAGGAATGCTTTTGTTTAATAACGCTTTTACATCCTTTTATTTACCTGAATACGCGGTCCTACCATTTAGTACATTTCAATATCCTCAAATTAAACTTATAGCTGTTCCAGATTATATCCCTGATAGTAAATGGGTGCCCAATAAGGAAAATTTTGATAAAATACTAAACTATATAGGATGCTACTTTCTTTAGTGGACGATTACAAGGGTGACACCGAAGGCGGAGTTGTTTGTTCTGATAAGATTAAGGTATTTTATAATTTATATTTTGTAAAGACTTCAAAATATAACTTATAAAAGTTATTTAATCAAAGAACTATGCTCACCCGAATAAATATTTATTAGAAAAAAACGTTCTAATAAGTATTTTTATAAGCATACGTTTTAATCACTTCTTTTTTGCCGCCTCTGCAGCAGCCTTCTTTTCTGCTAGCTTCTTCCGCAGGCGTTCCTGAACCTCCTTACGACGTTCGGATGCCTGAACTTCACCAGCATCTACACCGCCCGCCGTCTTGAGTTGTGCACCAAGCTGTGAGAAAATCTCCTTAAACATGGGATTATTCTTAAACTCCTGCATTAACTCTTCAGCCTCACGGATAAGGTCTGAACGTTTAACCTCTCCACGCTTTAACTTTTCCTGAATACGATTAGCAATCTTCTTGGCACCTTTCATTAATGTTTCAGGGTTCTTGCTAAACACCTGCTGTAAATACTCAAATACGGCACCAGGGTCAGTACTTTGCATCAACTCAGGCGGAAGCCCGAAATCTTCAGGCTTAAATTCCCTAGCTAGCTCCTCAGCAATCTTAGCTATATGACCCTTAAAAAGTCTTTCTGGTATAGCAGAAGGCATCGGCTTTGGCTTTGCTTTGGGCTTTTCTGAACCAACGCCTTCTTCTGCCTCCTCCTCGTCAGCAGCCTCTTCAGTAAACTTATTTTTGAAACTTTCAGCCGCCTCCTTTATTCCCTCAAAGAAAGAGCTAAAGCTCTTGCTAGAAAACTCAGTACCCAAGTCCTTGAACATTTTTTTCAAATCAACATCAGCACCACTTATATCAAAAAACTTATTAAACGCCGCCTCATCGTTGTCAGCCTCTTCAGTAGTTGATTCGTGTTTCATCTCATAAGAAGATAAAAGCGTAAGGGAGCTCAAAAAATCCCAGATGGCCTTCTGGGTTGCCTTGCCAGCATCTTTCCACAAAGCCCTTGTCATAACTACACCAGGTGCAATTTCAACCCCTTTCTCTGAAAACACAGAGGCATCGCGGGCAGCAAATTTATGTAAATTAGGAGAAATACACTTTGTAAAATCCTTGAAGCTACCCTTCTGGAGGGCTTTTTCGGCAGCTTTATCGAGTTCTGGGAACGTCAGACCCATCTCCGAAAGAAACTGTGTGTAAACTGCCTTGAAACTTGGTGTACTCATTTAATACATGCTCCGGAAATAGGTCTTAAGTTCGGAACGCGTGTATCAACTTTTTCTAAATAATACATAAACGTGATTTTTAGATAATATATATATGGAAAAAACCTTAGATTTAGGCCCGTGGCAACACTATAATGCATTATATTTTCATATGGAAGAGGCATTCATTGAACAAAATTTAAATCACCAAGGTTTTACAAGCTGCCCAGATAAGGCGATTTTTTCAAAAAAATATTATAATGATATAAACGAATTAAATCACGATAAAATCTACGATTATTGTTTTATCGGCTCAATAGAATCAAACTACGAGGCACGAAAATGGGTTATAGATTTTGCAAAAAAACACTTTACAACTAATTCATTGTTTATTAATACAGATAATAACCCTAACTGGGAACTATTAGGGGCATTTGATTATTCAAACAAGAATATTGGGTATTGTCCTAAAAATCAACCGGAAAATCACACAAAAAAAGTTCAATATCGTGTAGTCAAAGAAAATATAGACTATTTTGAAAAAATGTGCCAAAGTAAATATGTATTGTGCCCAGCAGGAGATTCTTCGTGGAGTTTTAGATTTTACGAAGTACTAATGTGTAAAAGTATTCCTATTGTTGAGACTTGGCATCATACGTACAGAACTGCTGCGGAGGCTGAAATAAATTATAGTTACATCTTGAGCAATAATGTTGAACAAGAGATAGTATATGATGATTATATAAAAAATAACACAATGTTATTTGAAAAAAATCATCTGCTTTGATAAACAGAAAAAATAATATCCTATTTTTATACAAAATAGGATATTTACACAAAGGCCTCTAAACCCGCTCAGCAAGAAGCACAAGAACCTGGCACCACTTCCAAACTGCCTCCTTATTAACCTCAGTCATAGTCTTCCAGTGCTTATCAAATATCCAAAAGGCGAACGCCATATCCGAATACTGAGACTTTAGAATTTCATGAGCACGAGTTACAAGATAGTCCTCATTCTTGTTCATAATAGGCTCCTTGAACTCCTTATGGACAGTTTCCATAAATGTGCTATGAATCATTTTAGGATTCATCTTCTTTAGCGTCTTCAAAGCGTCAGCTGCAGACTTAATATCCTTCTCCTCCGGGTAGGTCTCAGACATGTCCTCAAAGAACTCAATCAACTTTGTATTAAATGCACTTAGGGCAGACATCCGATATTTTCCTCTTTTATTCCTTTTTAAAAAGGAAAACGCAATCTCAATTTTTCACTACATTCGCATCGGGGCTTTAGGCATATCGGCATCACGTTGTTTTCTGTAATTATCCAAGGCGTTATTCAAAGCCTTTGCTTTTTCAGACTCCTTAGTTGGTTTTACAGGTTCACTATCGTTAGAATCTAACAGGGAAAAATTACGTTCAAATCTGCTGCCACCAGTGCCCTTTTCTATACTAAATTGGTCGTCAATGAAACTATACGGGTCAGACCAACGGTTACCTCCAGAAATCTCAGCAGAAAGGGCCTCGGGCTCAATCTCTGAAGATGGGTTCTTCACCTCCTTAGATGCCATATTCGGGTTTGTTCTTGTCTGTACTGGTTCGGGGAACCCTTTGCTACTGCTCCCACCACTGCCTCCACTGCCTCCACTGCCTCCACTGCCTCCACCACTGCTGCCGCCACTGCCTCCTCCACTTCCTCTAGGATTTGCATCATACACAGGTGGTGCATATTGGCTTTCACCACGTGCTGAAACCTGTGGCGGCGGCGGCTCACTGAATGTGTTTAATCGTCTTGCCGGGGCCCCGCCTTGAATTTTTCTCATCGACAACCAATTAAATACTTCATCGTCTATACGTGGGTCTGATTCCCCATCGATAAGCAATGTCGGCACACATTTTAGCCAGCTAGGAAGCTTAGATTTACCACTACACATTGCCGGGCGTCTGGAAGCACAATTTTGGCAACGACCACAAGCATCAACACAAATAAACTGGAATTCGTTTGTATAAGGGGTTTTAGCAAGCTCTTCTAAGAATATCAATGAAGGCGAATCGCCCCCATCGATTTTACGCTTGCTATAGAAACATACATGTTTAGGCTTTTGGCTCATTGCTATTTATGGTGATTTTAGCTCCGCTGTTTTTTCGCAGAAAAGAGCATAAAGTTGATATCTGCTCTTTATTTAGAGAGCCTTTCAAAATGAGCGAAAACATAACGTTCAGTGAGTACGTGGAAGCTGGCCCCAAGCTTTTATCTGGCAATCGTCTTATTCAAGCTACCTTCAGAGCATCGCCTTTACACGTTACAGTCGCAAACGTTATTCGTAGACAAATCCTGGCAGCAGTGCCAACAGTGGGCTTTAAAACAGAACCGCCCGAGCACTCCGATGTACATATTGAGGCAAACACAACACCTTTAGTCAATGAAATGCTTATGCATCGAATTGGCATGATTCCCATCTGTGTAAAGGACGTTCACAACTTCAAGCCCGAGGAGTACGAGTTTGGAATTAACATTGAGAATGTGGGAAATACTCCTGTACATGTGACTGCATCAGATTTCACAATCACACGAACCTATGATGGTAAAGTTGAATCAGTGCCGACAGCACAATTCTTTCCACCTGACCCCATTACTGGCGAAACCCAGTTAATCACAATTCTGAGACCAAAGTACAATTTAGACTCTCTGCCTGAGCGGCTTATTCTAAAAGCCACAGCTTCTATTGGAACTGGTCGGCAAAACATGCGTTATAGCCCAGTGGCACAATGCTCATATGAATATACTCCGGATGAGGATGTTTCTAAGCAAAAGGCCATTTTAGCCGATTGGTTGGCAAACTCTAAGAAGGTTCCAGACTCATCCGCTATTAGTGCAGAGCGTCTTGAGGAGTTAACACGCGAATTTAATTGCCTTGAGATACAACGCTGCTTTAAAAAGAATGAAAAGGGCGAGCCATACGATTTCCTCTTCCACATCGAATCAGTTGGCGTATTGAGTGTCCCCGATATTATTAGTCGAGGCATAAAAGCTTGTGAAACCATAGTTGCACCTTATGTTGATTTTGATACACAGTTCCCACTCAAGTCTGACGGCTTACCACTAGTTACTGTTAATAAGGCCGTTCGCCGCATGGAGGGCAGCTTCGAGTTTGTATTTGAAGACCAGGAGCATACTCTTGGAAACCTACTACAGACATTCTTGGTCGAGCGTCATATTGAAGGCAAGGAACAGCCTAAATTGACATACGTTGGGTACAAGGTTCCTCACCCATTAAAGGCAGAAATGGTATTACTAGTTGCTACTGAAGATGGGCAGGAACTGACCGCACGTCAAGCAATTGCGAATGTATGTAAATATCTAAAAGGCTATTTTGCGGAAGCAAAGGAGTCCTGGGACAAAGCCCCGAAAGGTACAGAAGAGCCAGCTCAGGCAGTTGAGCCAGTTCAGGCAGCTCAACCAGTCCAGGCAGCTCAGCCAGCTCAGCCAGCTCAGGCAGTCCAGACAAAGAAGCGCGGTACAAAAAAAACAGGGCCCTAAATTAGGATGTTAGAATTAACAACATACTTAATTTTTCTAATTTTAATAGCAGCTATGGGTGTATATTTTAAGATGTATCCAAAGTTTCCGGTATTAGAAAAACGTTCTATTGAGCCGTTTTCAAGCCAAAAAGTAGCACCATTCAACCCTTCGTGCGTCCAGCGTAATGTCGACGCACAGGTATTGCTTCGTCTATTTCCACCCTGTGCCGATGAATCTAAAGCACCAACAGAAGATGCAACTGACCGTGCTGAACTATCGCTTATATTAAATAAGCTAACATGCCTAGACGCAGATGTTAATAATAATGGGGTACAGGGCTTTAATACCCTCTCATTACAATATAACACATCTCACGACCAAGAACCATTAGGAAGCTTTGTAGGCAGATGTCTAAACAACGGTATACGGCAGAATGATATTGACCTAGTTTTAGAAAAATATGAGAAGCGGGGTAAAATCCTTATAAACCAAATCAGCAAACGCCAAGGTATTGACAATAAGTCAGCACTTGGCTCATATGACTCTGTTCTAAAAACTACAGGAAGAACATTGACCACAAATTGTCTAGCCCAACGCTCCTCTTTAGACACACCTTTCGGCCCACGCGACCCAGGCTATTCCGTCCCCTATAGTGTTGGTTATTTAGCACCTTTTTAGTTGATAGGCATATTTAAAACACGACAAAACTCCCCATCTATTTTCCCCAATGATATACCGTCAACCCATTTATACTCTTTCTGATGACCAGTGCTGACAGCAATGCAATGGTCATCATAATCGCGTTTGTAAAAGCCAGCATCAAGAACATCAATAAATGATTGTATTGCTGATTCCGAAACTCCAGAAAGAGCTAAATCCTTTAGCCTAATACTTTTTTGTTGAATTCCCTTACTAGGGCATCCCCATGTTACTGGTATGTACCATGTGTCCTCCTTTTTAGTAAGAAAAGCGTTTTCCGTTAAATGATTTGAAGGTAGAAATTTGCCCCCTTCCGTCTTTGAGCCATCGGTTCTAGGAATAGTCAAAACTAATCCGAAAAGCTCAGGAAACGCCTTTTGAAAATCCTCAGACTTAACAAGAGAAATTTTAGAATAGTATGCATTTATGTCGCGTTTAGCTAATTCGTGGTGGGAAGGGCACGCAAATAAACCATGCAGATAGTTTAAGCAATAAAAGTCCTTAATATTTTTTTCAGGGCAATAATCACACACCTGTACTCTCATACATAGTGTATTTGCTTCAGCGTAAGTGCCTATTTGTTGTGATGCCATTTTTTAAAGGAATATTTATAAATAGTGTATCAAATTTTATTTAATTTCAAATAATAATATGAAATTAAATATAACAAGCAAATCTAAACCATGCAGGTACAGCCAGGGCTAATTAAACCAACAAGAATAGAGAGCCCAAGAATCTGCCAAATGCTCTTAGCCGGCTTGACAAATGGAAATAGTACAACTAACACATCGTTCCACAGCATTTTACCAAGAATTAGTAAAAGTATAAATACCACAATCAGAGTTAGGAACGCAACAATCGCTGCCTTATTCTTCTCATCGGTCATTTCATGCTTTTTCTCAGCATCAGATGCCGGGGCCGCGTTATCAAACGTTTCAGTAGTATAAAAAGGGGTTACAGCAGCATCAATCGAACTAGATATAAAACCGCCAAACATTTCTAGTTATCACCAGGATTTTTATTGTGCACCAGTCGGTTCAGGCGGAGCAGCCTCACCGTCTTTCTGTAATTTAAGATCGTGCTTCTCCTCCTCCTTACGCTTATTCTCAACGAACTCAAATATCAGATTAGTTTTCTCTGTGTCACCCTTATTGTATTCAAGAAGGCACTTCTTCATAAATTTAGCGGAAATCGCCTCCTTAATCTTACGTTTCCTATCAACAACCGCACCCTTATTCGTGTTAATCTGCTGAACCTTATTACCCTGCATAATACGCAAGATTGTATCTTTCAGAGCCTTAGCCTGCTTACGTTTCTCTCTTAGCTGGGAATCAATAGCACTAATCTCTTCACCGATGCTAATCCAGCTTTTCAGAAGTGCGGGGAGCTCAGTAATATCAGGTGCATCAGAGGGGGCAGGACCAGACATTTAAATTATTACCGCACTTTACCTTTAGACCGGTGCGGATTTTATTCGGGTGTAAAGAGCTCACCCGAATAATATACATAATAAAATATTAGATTAATATAAAGATGTCTACCTCCGAATCGCAAGATATTACACCTGGTTATTCTCTTAGGCTAAAGGATGGTAAATGTTGGAAGCATAATGGAGAATATATGGGGCATATTTTAAGGTTTGGAACCCTAGAAAAGGGAAACAAACCAGCAGTTCCATATTATAAGTTTGAAAACGGTCTAGTATCAGGTGCCAATTTAAAATTTACTGAAGTTGAGTGTGATAAAAATGGTGAAGTTTCTGGTGATAATCTTAAATTATACGATGGTAAATGTTGGAAGCATTATGGAGAAGAAATGGGTCATTTGCAAGTTATTAATAAGCAGTATGATGATACAACATGGTATGGCTTTGAAAATGGGTCAGCATTAGGCAAAGACATGAAATTTTTTGAAATTCCGTGTAAACAGATTACCTATGATGGGATTCCTCTTGAACGTATTGAGGATAAAATTCCTAGTACATCTCTGATGTTGGATGATGGTAAATGTTGGAAGCATAAGGGGGAATACCTTGGAAAATATAAAGGATTTAGATACATTAAAGGAAAAAATGATAAAGAAGATAAAGAATATACGTTTGAAAATAAAATATTATTAGGTGACAACTTGAAATTTACTGAAATTCGGTGTATAAATCCAAGAGCATTTAACAGTACAGCTTTTCGTGGTCCTCCTGATACAATCCCCGGTCAATCTGTAGAGGTAAAGAATAATAAATGTTGGAATCATGTGGGACAGTATTTGGGTAAGTTCGTAAGTAAAACGTATGGCAGGGATGATTTATGGACAAGCAAAGAAGGTAGGCTCATGCCATATGAGATATATACATTTGAAAAAGGCAGCGTACAAGGCATAAACTTACATTTTACTGAAGTTTCGTGTGAACAGAATAAAAAAGGCGGAACGCGTAAAAATAAGAAAAGTTTTCGTCGAAGCAAACGTTCTACAAGGGTTAGACCGAAGGCGGAATAGGTTGTCCTGATAAGATTAAGGTATTTTATCCTATTGTTTCTTTAAAAATAGGATAAAAGGTATGTAATCAAATAACTGTGCTAAACCATTTGTTTCAACTAAAATAAAGTCGCAGCTTCTGTGAAATCCGGCAACGACATATATAACAATTCACAACCTGTTTTTGAGCACAATTGTTACAAAACGTATGCCCGCAATTAATAAAAACTGTATTGATTGATTTTTCCATACAAATACTACATGTCGGTGGTTCATCGCTTATTGACGCTGCATTTTTTAAACCAAGTAGATTCTTATAGTGTACAAACTTGCGTCGCGTCTCTATAAAATTTGTAAATGCATCGGCAATTTCTAGCTTAGCAAACGAATTATTAACATACTTAGATAACGTCGCATAAAGCTCTGAACTAATTTCATTTTCCTCCAAAGTAAGAATGTTTTCAACCTGTTTCAATATATTTTCAGCATTTTTAATACTTGACTGTAATCGTTTATCGCTTACAAATAATTCAGTAACAGTCTTGTTATATAATGTGTTTATTTTCATTATCAAATTATGAGCCTCTTCGTACGGAATACCAAGTTCTTCAGTTAACGTATTTGTTTGCAAATTTCCACTTAAATCAATATTTAAATCCTTAAAAAAATCCCGCGAAGAGGGGTTGAAGCTAGGATTATTTAAGTTATAAGCAAGGTTTTTCAGAACGTCAATAGTTTCCTTTTCCGCTTCTGGTCGTACAAAACTATTTAGCACATTTAAATTTTCCAAACAGCAAAGAACTTTTAAATTTCGCCGCTGTTCACCGAGTTTCATCTTATAGCCATCTATAGTTGATTCAATCACGTTAGACGTAGAATCAACCAAATTATTAATAGCAGTTTTAATATTAACTATAGAATTCAACTCTTGTGCAGTTACTCCTCCACCAGCACCAGCATCGCTTTCGGAAAAGTCGGCACTAGCGTAAGTCCCTTGGCTAAAATCCATTACTATTTTAATCAGATTCACGTTTAAATCGGTTAGCAATATTATATTATTGAGTAATGATGAAAACGCTTCTGGCTAAACTAGCAACATTAGATACAGAGCCAATAGACCCCGAAATAGACTTATATGTTTATACATTAATATGGGTGTTTTACAGCATGGTCACTACAGACTTCAAGGAAATAACCTACCCTCATTCGCCAGTACTATTTTTTGACGCGAAGAGTCTTAAAGAAACATCTGCTCTGTCAACTAATACAATAGATCTATCTAAACTAATCGAACCAACTCCATTAAGCGATATTAAACAAAACATACATTCTGTGCTAAATAATATTAGCTTTAGTGCACAGCCAAATCAGCCCCCAAACCCCGTATCAATCGCCACGCAAATAATAGAGTCCTACATAGAAATAATTAATATTTATATACAAAATAATAAAATTTCAAATGTGGAGCCCTATTTAATCTTTTTAGATATACTTTTTGATTTAAATAGAGGCCTGATTTACAAGGTTATTAATTCAATATTAATAAACGCAAGAAATGAAGAGTTTTTAGACGCAGCCTTTTGTATAATAAACGATAGTTTATTATTACTCCCATTTAAAATAAAAGGGCTAAAAACAAAAACAAGACAATCCCTGTTATTAGGATTAACGGTTTATGTATTTACTATGATAACTTCCGATTTCTTCGGACTGAATATCAGCAGAGATATAAATATAGAGGAATTACATGAATTAAAAGATATCGATGATTTATTATCACTGCCGCCATATCTAATATTTCATAATAAAGCAACACCCGAATCGTTTATATAAAGCTAAGATAATCTAAATAACAATCAGATGGAAGATGCAATAATCAATAATAATATAGAGGTTGTTAAAAATCTTCTGGTCGAAGGTTACGACCCTAACGAAAAAGATCTGAGCGGTAGCCCAGTAATATTTGCGACAGAAAGTCACGATATAATAGAGCTTTTTTTACTTTATGGATTAGATCCAAAAATCACCGACAGCTATGGCTTTACATTGGGTGATTACACACACAATTTAGAAATAAAGAACAAGTTGGATACAACTGTAAACGCAATAATTGTAGATCCTCCTAAATTTATAAGTTACAGAGCAACAAATAAATCAAGTAAAAAACGGGCAAAAACTAGAAAGACCCAAGTTCAGAAATCAATGTAAAGTACGTATCACTAAAGCCATAATGGCATCCATTAGGTTCTTTAGATTCAGGTACGCGTCGCGAAGTTAAATTACGATTATGAATAAAGCTGACAATTATACCGGTTGGATTCAGTTCCATTGTGTGAGATTCCCGTTGCTTTAAGAATTGTTCTCCCTCTGCAATATCTACTGATTCGAAATTTCTTTCCTCCCAAAAACTCCGTTTGAAGCATAGTGTTGCTTCGCTAACCCGTTTGCAAGGAGCTAAATCAAGTGGAGGGACGTTCATGGCTGAAATATATTTACAAGTATCGTACATCGGTAAAGTAGAACAATACACCGCATCAACTGAGCCACCGAGATTAGAAACCCGTTTTCCAATTGAATCGCTAGGGTAGTGGTCATCGTCGTCCATAAAAGCAAATGCAGACACATCAGGGTTCGCTTCTATTGCCGCTAAACAGCCATAGTTTCGCTTTTGACCAACGGTCGTCTTCTTCTCTAGGCAAACGTATTTTATAGTTAAATCTGGACACTTCTGCTTAGCCTTATCTAAATATCGTTCTATACGCAACTCAGAATTACTATCGTCGACTAAAACCCAGACCATTTTTTTATGATTATAAGATGAAGAACTAATATTAAGCAACGCATTTTTGAACCAGTGCGGTCTATTATAAATTAATGTTATGACTCCTACAACAACCTCATCCCCAGTAATAACTGGAACGACCGCAATTTCGGAAACTTTACGTTTCACAAAACCCCAGGCCACAGAAAAGTCGCGATGAAATTTCCTATTCATGGAATTAATATAATTATCTGCTCCGCTATATGACTGTTTATTAATATTTAGCATTGCATTAAATAAATCCTCTGAATTAAATGTCATAGGTTTATCAAGCATTACCGAATCTGCCGATGTAGAGTGCATTTCAATCATTCCATTAGTGCCAAGAAGTTGACCCCAAAACTCCTTGAAAACAGGAATACCAGTCCAAATAATTTTAGCCCCACATTTAATCGACTCCGCCATAGTGTACCCAAATCCCTCTGCAAGAGAAGCAACAATATGGTATTTGGACTGAACTAACAGGTTCGTCTTTTCCTGATTACTAATATAATTAGTAATCCATTGTACATTAGGTTTAGATTCCCCTTCAGCCGAAGAAAGTATAATCAGCTTATTGTATTCAGGTTTCCAATTCTTAACAATTATATCAGCAGCTGCCTTTTTATGTTTAGAGCCACCAACAATAAAAACTGCCTGATCAACTTTAGCCTTAACTGAATCAACAGTTTGCCCTGTGAAAGCCCAACCAACGTGAAAGCTTAAGCCAGGAAAAAGCCCATGAGAGTGCACGCTTTTGTGAAAAAATACTACTGATTTTTCCTTTCGGACCCAGGCCCATTCATCTTTAAACCACCATTCTGGATTAGGAATAATTACATTGACCTTTGCCCACGGAAATGCTGCCCTACAAGGAACTTCAAGATGGATATTAACATCAACATTATTAACACCCATAAATTTATACGGGTCTTCGTTGTAAACAGTACAGTCATTCAATACAGATTGAATAAGTCTAGCATCTTGACCTAAACCATACTGTTGTTTTCCGGCACCACGACTCAAAATACAAACTTTAAGCATTAGTATTATTTTAACGCTAATGTTTAGGTGATGAGCGTAGACCGCGATTTAGGATTCATAAAATGGAATGATAAATATGGTAAGCTAGAAAATATGAATTCCAACGAATTTAAAGTAGCCTTACAGCAAGAAAAAGCAACCTATAACAAAGTACTTGAAAACGTCCCTGATTCATTAATCAAAGCATGGTCACAAACATACGAACGACTGCCCAAAATATATGACAATTATTACGAATTTTATTGGTTAAGCTACACAATAAAAGTCTGTGCTCATAATCGTTTGACGCCGACAATCAGTTTAGAAAATAACAGTACAAAACTCCAGTTATCAAGTGTAAACTCGTTTGGGAAAACAACCACCTATTTTTGGTATGTCAAAGACCATTCTGATGGAAAGGAAGAACAAAGTCTATTTATACTTGACGAACATCTAGAGCTTGTAAAAGAGATAAAAAATGTTAGCGAAGATGTTGTAAGCACAGGGTCAGACATTTTTTATACAGAACAAAACAAGAAATTTTGGTCAAATACTTTATTCAAAATAACTAACGGATTAACTATATCTAAGCTTTATGAAGAATCAGAAGAAAAATATGGTTTATCCGTGCTCAAGCCAAAAAACCAAGACGCGGTCTTTCTTTTAAGAAAATCTGCAATATATCAAGACTTAGCACAAATAACAAATGACGGCCTAATTTGGGTAGACAGAGGGTTTGGCATTAAAATTCCTATTGATTCTAAAACGCTGGCGTACGATTCGTATTTCAAACATGATGGGGCTAAAATTAACTACCCACCAAACAATTATTTAAATTCCGCATTTATTATGAATGACAGATATTATTTTATATTTAAACACGACGTATTTAATTCTGTGTTTCTATATGAAAATAATACTTGGATTACAATTCAGGAACCATTAGTCGCTGATATAATATCACTACCTGAAACAGATTTATTATTAGTTGGTCAGCCACATTTACCTGACCAAATCAGAGCCATTAGCGATAAACTAACTCTGACGAAACAATTCCCTGGGCCAAAATACCGTCTAACATTTGGTTATGAAAATATACCCTGGTTTTTAGTAAGCCCAAATACATTGTCAAAACCAAAGGGATTAGTGATATGCGGTTATGGCTCATATGGAATGTCATTAAGAAAAAATCAACAAAATCTCTGGATACCTTGGATCGAACGTGGATACGCAATAGCTAATATCTGTGTACGAGGTGGTAGCGAAAACGGGGAACGCTGGTGGGACCAATCACGCACAGCTCTACGGCGTAAAATTGGCATAGATGATTTTTGTTGGGGCATACACTACCTACAAAATAAACTCAATTACGATGCAACAAATACAATTATTTATGGCCGTAGTGCTGGTGGCTTCTTAGTCACGGCTGCCGCTAATAAAATGCTAAATAACATAGGGGTTGTTTATGCAGCTAAACCATTTACAGATGTATTACGCACTGTCACAAATAGAAATCTAACACAGGTAATGCAAGAATCTGAAGAGTTTGGCTACGTAGCAAAAGACCCAGTAGGTTTTATGGAAATCGCAAAGGTATCGCCATATGAAAATGTACAAGAAAAACCGAAGTATAATCCAGCTGTAATACTAACGGGCGGCGTTTCAGACCCTGAAGTTGAACTTTATATGCCATTGAAATTTGTTAAACGACTACATGATGCTGGTTGGAAAAATGCAGTTATACGTATAGCAGACGAAGGTCATTTTACAAAAAAGCCTGGTGAAGCATACGACGCGGCAATTTGCGAGTATTTTTTACTAAGAAATAGTAATGGGCACATATAGTTTTTATGAAGGGACACACAACGAACCTGCTAAATGTATAATAAACTGGGAAGCAATGAATAAAGAGACGCTATCAGGTTTCTGGAGATTTGGTTGCTGCTATGAAAAAGGGTTAAAAAACCTTCAGGAAGTGGCCGAGCATTTGATTGAATCTAAACTTATCGGCTACATGGATGAAGATTTAATTCAGGCACTAGTTGAATTTAACCGTCATCTGGTACCGTATGGGAAAAACCCAAGTATTTTTTTTAGCTACGAAGGCGATGATTACATGTATGCCCTTGAGTTTATTCCTGGCACCGATGGCTTTTATTTAAAACGTATACGTGACAAAAAAGACGATTATAAACTCGAAACCGCACATTGGTTAGTTGAATATATTAGTCGTTAGACAAAGCTCTTTATAACACATAACTAGACAACTGACATCATGCTTTGAGTTATGTAAATTAGCACCACTAATATCGTATGGTTTTCCAAATAACTTAGCGTAAAGCTCATTGAGTTTAGGGTATTTACAGTCATTTGAATTAGCAAACTTAATACCAACAAGCTCCTTAGTTTTATTCATAGTACAAATGTCACGAATGCCTTTTTTCCAGAAAGCGGTAGGTTTAAAATCCCCAATCCCGGCCTCCATTAATCGCTGAACTTCGCTCAATACTGCTGTCTTATCAAACATCATATTGTGAGAAACTACACTATCACACACAGCTAAGTCTTGTTTAAATTTAGCAAATACTTCAACTTTAGGTCTCCCGAACTTTGCCACAATACTCTCCGGAATTTGGTGAACGCGTTCTGCATCTGCCGACCATAAACCAGCAGGTTTCATAAAATAATCAGATTCACTTAAACATTCCCAAGTTTCCTTGTCCACTATTTGCCAAGACAGCTGAATAATCTCCGGCCAGCAATCTGTAGAAGTAAAAGGTGCGTATCGGTTTTTAGGAAGACCATTAGTTTCACAGTCAAAGAAAAAGAGTTTCATTTAGTCAAGATGGCCATCCAGGCTGTACTTCATTTTTTTCTCAGCAAGTGATATAAAGAAATGGACGGTCTATTCGGTTCTCCTGCAGCCACAAAAACAGTAGATGTTACTCCCGCTGCTTCTACCATTGCCGCCACAGGCCAGACTATCACAAATGCAGTCAAGTCTGCCAAGTCTGTGGCAGATGCCTTAAACGCCGTATCCAAGCAGCTTTCCGATGCCTCTGCCGAGCTTCGTAAGAGTGCCCCTGCCATTGCCAACACCGCCGCTGCGGTTGTTGCCAATTCCGCCCCGGCAGCCGCCGCTGCAGTTGCACCCGTAGTCGGTGGTGCACGTGCTGCATTCATGGCCAATCTTCCCCGTGGCTTAATTGCTGGCGGTGCACGCCAGATGGTTAACGAGGCCGCCAACCAGCTCAAGAGCCTCTCAAAGGCCTCCGCCGCCGCAGCCAAGGCTGTCAATGGTGCTGCCAACTCTGTTGCTAACGGTGCCCAGTATGTAGCAAATAACGTGCACAAGGTTTCTCCTCAGCAGATTAACGGTGCCGTGCAGAGAGGAGGCAATTTAATCAACTCAGGAGTGACTAGTCTAAACAATGCCGCTGAGCGTAAAATCATGCCTAGTGTAAGGCTTACATCCAATGTAAACAGTAACACCATGAACGCTGTTAGAAATGCCGCCAATAGCGTTGCTGCCACAAAAAAGATGAAGGTGAACATGCATGGTGGTGCCCGCAATAGAAAGAGCCGCAGAAGCTTTTTTTCCTTCTTCTAAAGCATTAACTTAGTTTTTATATTTTATTACACATTGGTGTAATAAAACATATAGGTTCCTACTATAATATTTTCTCTGACCCCTTTTAGAAATGACGACAATACCCTCATCATTGACCTATACAGAATTTTTAGATAAAGTTGGTAAAATAAGACAAACTAGTTATCGTGACCCGCCTATAATTTATCATAATTTGTATACCTTAGTTATTCAACGACTTGGAGACAAGCCTATTAAATCCTATAGCGAATTTCTAGATAAATGTGGAAATTTAGGAAGTCTTTGGTATTGGGATTTGTATACAAAATTATACGCAGAAAATGAAAATTCAAAGGCTTCAAAGAAAAATAAGAAGGGTGGTAGAAAAAGAAGGTGCCAAACCCGTCGTCTCAAAATATTTACAGCCCTATCCATTCGTTAGCCTTTGGTTTCTTAATTCCAGAACAGGGAGCATAAGACATTCTGTGGAGTTCTGTCGGCCCATGCTTCTTTAATCCATCCATGTGTTTGGCAGCACCATAGCCTTTGTTGCTCCGTAAACCATAACGCTCATCCCACTCAGGATTAGCGTCGCAGCAGCTTAAAACCCAGCGGTCCCGTTCAACCTTAGCAAGAATAGATGCGGCGGCGATTGCCAGAAATTTTGAATCGCCACCAATAATCTTATTGACCTCAACATCTGGATTTGCAGCCCATGGTTTCCAACAATCGCCGTCGACTAAAATACGTTGGACTGGCACAGCTAACCCTTCTAATGCCCTGTGCATTGTATTTAGATCAGCCTGAAGCACATTTTCTCTATCAATCTGCTGATTATCGCACCAAGCAACACAGTGGTCAACAGCACAATCTTTTACATAATCATAAATTATACCGCGTTTACGTTCGCTAAGTTTTTTAGAGTCTTTGATTTCCATAAGGGAAGCCCCGTTATCAAAGAAACAATCGAGTTCAGAAGGTAATACGACTGCTGCCACATACATTCGACCAAATAGGGCACCGCGTCCAGCTTCATCAATTCCTACTTCAATAGCATCATCTTCTAGAAATCTTAAATCGTACGACATTATTAATAGACTAGAAAAAATAAGCATAATTCAATTTTTATAAGGCAGTGTTCTTATAATTATTTCTATCGGACATCGCAAAAAGCAGTCGAAGGCAAAAGCTATTCACTATATTTAAAACCACACTATTTCTCAGAGGATCTATGAATCCAGGCACAACACTATTTATAATAATAGGCATTATTGGTCTGTTACTATACGTTTCGAAGGCACTTAAGCCAAGTATGTATGAGAATTTTCAAACTTTAGGCCCTGAAGATACTTCTTCTAAAGCAAAGTCTGCATTAGAAACTCTTAAAAGTGATACAATGAATCTGGAGAGCTTAATGAGTGCTTTTAGTACCCCGGATTTTAATAATAGCACTAACTCAAAAGCTAGTTTAGGCGGGCCTTTAAATTCAGCCCCATCGATGCCTATGAGGGTAAAAGAACCGATGCTAGTTGAGGAACCATTGCCTATATCTATGGGGCCTACAGCAGCATCAGCAGTACCAGCAATGGCATCAGCAGTACCAGCAATGGCATCAGTACCAGCAATGGCATCAGCACCAACAATGGCAGCAGCACCAACAATGGCAGCAGCAACAACAACCGCCCCATTGAATAGTCTGCCAATAATGCAAGAACAACCGTCCCCACCTATGGTGCAAGCCACGCCTCAAGCAAATACTCTACCGATTATGCCACCCGCATCAATAATCAATATGGACAGTCAACCATCAGAGCCACCTCCAATGACAATATCAGATTCACAGGGCAATTTTATGAAAAATAAAATGCCTAGCCCGGATTTGGATGATACAATGCCCGGCTCACGTGAAACAAAGATAGTATACGTTCCACGTCAATGCCCACCACTTCCGGATATGACGCAATATATTCGCAAGGATAGTATCCCCTGTTGGGGATGTAATCTCAAGTAAGCACAGAGGAGACATGCTAACTAGAACAATTTTTTTGATTGTTCTGATATCTATATTTTTGCTACTATTGATAATTATGTATTATAATACTTATCATGAACGAATCAGTGAAGGGTTTTCAGTACCAACCTATGTCAATAACAACAAAGTACTAAATACCATGAATGGTGTTGACTATACAGATTTACAGCAGGGCTTGAAGGATAGAGGAGATGATGATTTACAAGATTCAGGCGATTGCGACTATGGTACACCTTCGGAATCAAAAATTAATAAACGCCCTGCACCTGTATCAATATATTTTGTATCAAACGATTTACCAGGAGCAACTTCAGTAAATCCAACCGAATCAATGGCATCAGTTTTAGATATCAAGTCTGCTTTAGATTTAATGAATATTTATAGATTAACATATGAAAAAAATATAGGTAAAAATTCACAAAATCCTAGCTTCGTAGACCTTTACAAAAGCCAATTAGTTCTAGTTCCCCGTTTGCAAAAACAAATAGATAGTGGTAACATTGAAGAAACATATAAAACAGTTAGCGATTTACGCGACAACTACGAACAAGGGAATCGTTCGATAAGCCAGGGTATACAAATTCCAGCAAAACCAGCACCAACAAAAAAACATAATGTGTTGACCCAACGTGATATTGAAGTTGCTATAGACCGTGCATTAGAAGAAAAAAATCGTATAGACCTAATTATGACATCATCACCACCGCTGAAAAAGCGTAGCCAAAATCTCGATAAGGTTATTCAAGACCTTCAAGAGTATTTAAGCAAGCTATTGCGTTATACAATTGATATAGAAGAACTTCCGTTTACCAAGCAGGATATTGATAAATTTTTAGGCGAGGTTGATAATAAATCAAGCTTGATTAGCACACTGCCTCAAGGTTCTGATAACCAATCTTCTGAAATCAAGGAAACTGTAACAAATCTTGGCTTGGAAATAATTATGGCTCTTGATCCTAATCAAGACAAAAAAACCTCAGAGCGTGTTAAGAAAATATTGGACGGTGCTAATTTTATGTCAAATAGCGACTTAAAAAATGTCTTACAGGAATTAGAAATTATAAAGCAACGAGTTTCAACAAATAGTCGCCGGTCTTTAGCAAAGTCAAGCGAAGATTTAATGGCACATGAAGAAACAACCTACCACGCGACCCCCATACAACAAGCAGTAGAAATGCCAGTCGCAATATCGCCCGAATGGCAATCACGACTTGGTTACGAACCTACCGATGAAATTATAGCGAAACGTGCTAAAGCCGCCAGTTTCGACCACGACGATGTGCAAGGCGTTGATTACTTCAAAAGAGTACAGTTTTTATGTTATCAAATAAAATCTGCCGAATTAGGTGAACCTTCTGAATTCGGTTGTCTCGACCCTAAAGCTGAAGTGAGCCCCGAATACAGCTGGCGTGGAAACTATAAAATGGTTTGCAGTAGGTTAGGCAATATCTGGGGTGGCTGGTACCCAGAAATGTTTGGCTGTCCTAAATCGGAAATATCCTTAAGTATGGTGCCTGATCTTAAATTTAACCCTTAGAACTCGGTCAAAAACCTTTATTTACAAGGGCGTACAAGGGTGAGCACAGTTGTTTTTCCTGATAAGATATATCATGTAAACTTTACATAATATAAGTTATAAAAGTTATGTAATTACCTGTACACCCGAATAGTTCTGATAAAATTAAGGTATTTTATCCTATTTTGTAAAGAATTAAAAATAGGATAAAAGTTATTTAATCAAAGAACTGTGCTGTCACCCGAATAATTGCAATACTTTTTCTGTTTTTATTAATTAGGGATGAAAGGCTTAAGCAGCAAATTTCTATACACGATTGGTGCGTTTTTATTTTTAGCAATAATATGTCTAGGAGCTGGCTACTTAGCTGGGGTTAAAGCCTCTAAAACAACCGAGGGTTTCGCAAGTGCCTGTAATGTATGTAACCAACCCAAACCAAACTGTGGTTGCCAACCAGCACGCCCACAATGCCATGTTTGTAATTTACCAACTAAGAAATGTACTTGTGAAAAGCCAGTAAATCAGCTTGATATGGAGAAAGCCATCATGCGTGTGGCATCAACTCTCCCGGAGAATTGCCCCCCGCAAGCACCATGTCCTGTTCCGGACCCTACAAAGTATGTATTGAAGTCAACTGTCCCACCTTGCCCTCCTATGCCAGATATGACAAGATACATGCTAAAAACGGAGTGCCCCTCACAACCCGATATGTCTAAATATGTATTAAAATCGTCTGTTCCTAAGTGCCCTCCATGCATAAGTAGCTGCTCTAAACCCTGTAAAATTGGAGAGTGCCCGCCCTGCCCACGCCCCCGCTGTCCTGTGGTAAGGTGCCCTGACCCCAAACCATGCCAGGCCTGCCCAACAGTACAAGTCGCACCATGCCCAGAACCAAATGTACAGTGCAAGGCACAATACGAACCTAATAACTCAGTAAGGCCGATGCTTGCATCAACTGCATCATTTGGCCTATAAGGCAACATAAACAACTCGAATAATGTTTTTAACAATAACAAATCTTATTGTTAAAATATTAAGGTACTGCTATAGATGCCCAACTCGGTAGAAGCCGAATTAAATAAATTAAATACTATTCGGGTGAGCACCCTTGTAAACTCAATAATATGATAAAAAACTTAAGCGTCAAACCTATAAGAATCGGAATAATGCTACAAGGGTGACACCGAAGGCGGAGTTGTTTGTTCTGATAAGATTAAGATATTTATAATTTATATTATGTAAAGCTTGCAAAATATAAGTTATAAAAGTTATTTAATCAAACAACTGTGCTCACCCGAATAAAAACCGTTTAACAGAACCTAAAGGGCGTGTCCGCCGAATGGTTGCCAATATAGAAGCTAAATTGGAGGCCCAGAAATAACAACTACTGCATGTTTTAGCTCACTATTAAATAATTTATCTGTTTCGGCTGTTTTTTTAAAAACATTTATAACTAACTTTTCATAGGTCGAATATAGTTCCGCCTTAGAAGTTGGTTTCTCCAAGTTCACCAAATCAATCAGAGCCTGAATTCGTCGCTCAAGTGGCCCAGAGTTTTTCTTTCGCGATATGTGCTTCCACATCCATTCAAATTGCAATGCCGCGTTCCATGTTGGAAACCCGGTAACATTGCACGCTAGTTCCCATGTATGACCCTTTTTTAAAGCAGTTGATGTATAAACAGCCCCGCCTTTTAATGCACCATTATGCTGCCGAAGTCGGTGGTCCATATCAACAGTAGCACCAATATAAGTAGCTCCCGAATCATTTCGAATTAAACAATATGATGTAAATACCATCCTATAATAACGACTTTTAAAAGCTTTATGCCACCAAGCATAATTTTTATCTATAAAAGTAGGGATGGACACCAGATTCTGGGGACCTAGTGGCTGGAGATTACTACATTTAATTGTTGCTACTCCCTTAAAATACCGGAACACAACACATATTAAAAAATTCTTTGAGCTTCTTCCGTTTGTACTGCCTTGTAAGTTTTGTAGGAATTCATTATCGTTGTATTATGAAAATCGACCCCTCCCAAACAATTTTCCAGATTTCGAAAAATGGCTCTATTTAATCCATAATGATGTAAACGATAAGCTACGCTCTCAGAAACTTACAACTGAGCCAAATCCATCGTTTGATGAAGTACACAAACGATATTCTGAATGGGCAAAAACACCGTGTGCAAGTACACAAATTTTGGGCTGGGACTTTCTATTCTCTATAGCAAATACTACACCGAATAAACATACACGTTCATCGCCAATGCCGAATGCCCCAGAAATGTTAAAAACGCCAGAAGAACAAAATAAATGGAATACGATGAAATACGATGAAAGACTGCCGTATTATCAACTCTGGTGGGAACTATTGCCAAAAGTTTTACCATTTGAACCATGGAATAAGGCCTGGTTAAAGTCAGAAGCTATTTATAAAAAAGCACCTTTAGAAAAAGGTAAGAAAGCAACTGTCGCATGGTTGTATAATATGGAAATAACTATTTGTAAAATTATGTCAGAAGACGCACCGCATAACTCTTTTTCAGGGCTCTGTAAAGAAATGAGTGCCTTTTCTTCGGGTTGTGGGGCTAAAACAAGTGCTAGGGTTAAAACCTGTAGGGCTAAAAAAATGGCAGCAAGAAACCATCTACGCAGTGCTAAACTAAACAGGAACTAATTATTAGAAATCAATAACAATATAAATAAATATATTGTTATTTTACAATATTGAAAACTCTATCTTTGAATAGGCCTGCTAAAAAATGCGGCTAAACCAGGTATGGATGAAAGTGTCTTGAGCCCAGTATTAATAGGCATGCCCCCTGGTCCTTTCATTCCCCTTTTTTGCATAATAGAAAAAATATCGCTAATAGAAGGCGGGTGTGCTGTTAAATAATTTGTCACAGCCTCATCGTACTTATAGCGTTTTGTCGGGTCGCTGAGGGTCTCATAAGCCTCTTTTACCAGCGTTTTATCGGCATTTGAACCGGTATTTTTACGTTTTCCATAGGCATCATTTAATTGAGATTTAGCAAAAGGCGTATGATTATTAGCCAACCCTAGAGCTGAATAGTAATCGGGAGGCATTTGATTAGAATTAAATGTAGTAGGCTGAACAGCATTAGGCATTAATAATCCTTTTACTAATTGTACATTTTGACCGATTCCTGTTAAACCAACTTGCTGTATAGCACCAGGTGCAAAAACACTCGCACC
>Ga0214923_10001598_pt1 | contig 32004 bp, 35 predicted proteins | sample LL1510_MetaG_FD_177993 | JGI IMG/M metagenome (GOLD analysis project Ga0214923, IMG submission 177993) | Freshwater microbial communities from Lake Lanier, Atlanta, Georgia, United States - LL-1510 | ecosystem: Environmental > Aquatic > Freshwater > Lake | place: USA: Georgia | collected...
CATTTGTTGGTGCTATGACAGGCACAGCGACTACTGCTACCAACGTAGCAGGCGGAACTGCAGGACAACTTCATTATCAATCAACTTCTGGCGTAACTGCGTTTGCTGGACCAGGAACAGCAGGCCAAATATTGGTCAGTGCAGGAACTGGTGCTCCTACTTATACAAATACTGGTTCTATATATGTAGCTGACTCAGTCACATCCACAAATATACGTGGTGGTGCAGCAGGTCAGTTACCTATCCAAAGTGGTTCGGGAACTACAGCTTTTGTTCCTGTGGGCACAGCTGGTCAATTCCTACAAGCAGGCACAAACACTGCCACATTTGTGTCAACAAGTTCAATGTATGTTGCTGATTCTGTTACATCAACAAACATACGTGGTGGGACAACTAATCAAATACACGTTCAAAGTACGGCCAATACCACAGCATTTATTACTGCGCCAACAACAGCATCAACTTATTTACAATGGAACGGATCGGCCTTTGCTTGGGCAGCAAGTGTAGGACCACAAGGACCACAGGGCAACCAAGGTCCACAAGGACCACAAGGACCCCAAGGACCACAGGGAAATCAAGGCAATCAGGGAAATCAAGGCAATCAGGGACTTATGGGACCGCAAGGACCACAGGGCAACCAAGGTCCACAAGGACCTACCGGACCAAGTGGACCACAGGGAAATCAAGGCAATCAGGGAAATCAAGGCAATCAGGGACTTATGGGACCGCAAGGACCCCAAGGACCCCAAGGACCAGGGGGAGCCCAAGGCAATCAGGGAAATCAAGGAAATCAGGGACCACAAGGACCACAAGGACCACAAGGATCTACAGGTGCCACAGGTGCCACAGGACCACAGGGACCTAGTGGACCAAGCGGTCCACAAGGGGCTACTGGCGCTACTGGACCATTTGGTCCGCTAGGAGCCACTGGACCACAAGGTCCACAGGGTGTAGCAGGACCACAAGGACCAACAGGACCTGCTAATTCTATAAATGCTACAGACGATACAACTACTGCTTCCGCATTTTATCCAATTTTTTCAGCAGGTACAGGTGCTCAAACTCCAAAAATATCCACAACTAGATTAACTTTTAAACCCAGTAATGGTGATTTAAACGTTCTTGGAAATTTTGCTGTAGGAACAACATCAACTATTACCAGTAAGTTTGAAGTTAGAGGTACAGCAGGGCAACTATTTAGTGTCCTTGATACATTTACTGGTACAATTTTTAGTGCTAACGATATATCTGGCATTCCAAGTATCGAAGTATTAGATACTGGTCTGGTTAAACTTGCTCAGTATAATGGACAGGTTGCAATTAACACAAGTACAGCACAGACAAACATGGGTCTAACTGTTAACAGCTCCACATACCTCATGTCATTAGGTGTGGGTACTGTAGCCAGCGGTACAACTGGTGAGATTCGTGCTACCAATGAAATTACTGCATACTATTCAGATCGCAGGCTTAAAGAAAATGTTCAAACTATTAACAATGCGGTAACCAAGTTGTTAGCATTAAATGGTATTACTTATACTCCGAACGCATTGGCTGAGAGTTTTGGATATGATAGAACTACTAAACTAGTTGGTTTATTTGCTGACGATGTTGAATCTGTATTGCCTGAAGCAGTAAGGCCTGCTCCGTTTGACATTGACGAAACTGGCAATAGTAAGAGCGGTGAAAATTATAAAACAGTACAGTATGAAAAAATTGTACCATTATTAATTGAAGCTATTAAGGAACAGCAAAAAGCCATTGATTCACTTAGATCCGAATGGGAACAGCTTAAAAGTAAATTTTAATTTGCAAGGGTCAAGATAATTATATGAGTAACAATTACGGCCCAACAATTGCAACTTCTGGTCTGACATATTGTCATGATATGTCAAACACACAAAAGTCATTTAAAGGTGCCCCTACCACCAACCTAGTTGATCCATCTTGGACCAGCTGGACTATCGATGGGTCAGGTCAGGGCTCTATAGGTACACGAACTATTACCAGTACATATGAATGTGTGATTTCCGATTCTGCTTCTAATACACGGCAAAATATATATGTTACTGGAATTTCTGCAAGTACAACCTATACATTTTCAGTACAGTTTAACAAAATAACAGGAGCCCCTACATTACGATTCCAGCTTCAGGCATACAATGGCGGCTCGTACATCAGTACTATGATATTTGCCACTACTGCACAATTAGGGCTCTCAGATATAGATGGCTGGCAAACTGCAAAGTACACAGTAACTACACCGTCTGGTACTACACAGGTATTGTGGTTTATGCAAGACGGTGACGATTATACTACATACACCCATTCGTTTAGATTAAGAAATGCACAATGCGAACAACAGAGTTTTCCGACACCATTTGTGGTAGGTACTAGATCAAATACACAGGCGGTTATAAATTTAGCTAGTTCTTCTGTAACAACTGCAACTAGTTTGACCTATGCTAGCGATAACACTTTTAGTTTTGACGGTTCTACAAATTATATAACCGTTGGTGCATTATCCGGACCTTTTGGATCATTTACGGTTAGCGTTTGGTTCTATTCAACCAGTGTTTCTAACTATAGAAATCCTATTGATTGTAATTTTAACTATAATGCTACAACTGGAAACATTGGACCTAGACTTGAACAGAATAGTTCTGGTAATTTAACTTGGGTAGTTAGTGGTAACACTGGTAATAATAGTATTGCAGATAACTTTACTGTACAATCGTCGGGGCTACAGGCCAATACATGGTATAACGCTGTCATAACTTGGACTAACGGATCAGCAAACACCTATTTAAATGGAGCGCCTGTAACAGTTAACGCTAGCACTCCTAATGGATTTGTAAATGTGTTTAATAATGTAATTATCGGCAAAGGTTTTCACTTAGACGCCGCATCAACAAGGTCATTTACAGGAAAAATTCCAGTAGTAAAAATATACAATAGGGCACTGTCGGCTACTGAAGTTGTACAAAATTTTAACGCCCTGCGGGCAAGGTTCAATGTTTAACTGAAATAACTACTATGACTACTAATTTAGATTACGAAATTGCTCATTTAGCAATAGAAGATTATAAGGCAGGGCTATATCCTGATGTAGTGGCCGCTGCCGAAGCACGAGGTGCTAATCTACAAGTAGTTAATCTAATGATTGGTAATGAATCAGTTATTACAGAAGAAGTATTTGTAGAAGAATCAGTTAAATTAGCAAGAGTTTCTGTGTGTAATGGTTGCGATCAATTGATGCCTGAAAATAACGGCACATGTAATCAATGTGCATGTCCCATATCTATGTTGGTGAACATGGAATTTAAATCCTGTCCTATAGGAAAGTGGTAAATGTCTGTAAACTTTAAAATTGCTGTGCAAATCTCAAACTTGCAACTACTATTAGATGCAAGTAATGTCAAGAGCTACTCTGGAACAGGCACGACTTGGTACGACATCAGCGGAAACAATAGACACTTTACTTGGAACGGCACCAACGGCGCACAGTTTACACGATCTGGTTCAAAGTCATATTTTTCTACAAACGGCACGCGAGCACAAGGTCCTGCAAGTAATAGCTTTGGCATTAATAACGGCACAGGGTATACTATCGTTATGGTATCTACTACACAATCGGATAACAGCAATAGTTCTTTCAAATTTTATAATACCTCTGGATCAAACAGTGCTTCAACTAGTAGAGGTATTTTTAATCATCCTGGCTGGGCGAACTACACGATGTATTTTGATCAGTCAACCTGTTGTAATGCTGATCAAAGAACACAGTACACTTTTGGACTTTCAGACATGCGTAACTTTAGGATATGGACATTTAGAAGTAGACTGTATGATAGATGCATTTTTATGAATGGAGTTAATTATATAACCAACTCAACCTATGCAGGAAATATTAACTTAGGATCAGCCGCAGTAGATTTAGGTAGTAGTGACGAGTATGGTGGTGCCGCCTCAAACTGGAACGGACAGATAGCCTACTTTGCAGTTTACAACACAGGGTTAGATGATACAACAATTTTAAATTTAACTAATGCATTGACAGGGAGATTCCAATGAGTCTGTCAGTAAATCTGTCAATTGTAATAAACGGATTGATATTCAATATGGATGCTGGAAACATTAAAAGTGTTTCTGCTCCTACAACAAAAAACATTGCAACGTCCATAACTCCTAGAGGTATAGGCGACAACGGAACAACATACAGATTCACTTCTGGTATTGAGAATGTTTACATTCCTACAGTAGGTTGGATTAACAGCAATTATGTTGATATGTATAACGATTACAACGGCGGATCTGGTAATTGTTGTCCCAGCCCATATGGTTACGGAGATAGTATACCCGTAACAGGTAGTACATTGTATACCTATGCTATTTTATATAAAAGCATAAACAGATATACCAATGCTAATTGGATGTATCATTACGAATTTGGAGCATCGGGTTACATCACAGAATACGGTGTACACATGGTCGGCGGACATAGCGGACAAGAAACACATTTAGGTGATGATTGGTATTGGAGCCGCGCTAAGTTTACTACTAATGCAAATGCTACAACAATCAATACTGGTTCTTGGATGTATCAGTATGCGACCTATAATAGGTTATATGTTGCTAAAATATTAATAGCTCCCGGAGACTGGACAGGCCTACATCCTAGTCAGTGGCCAGCATTGAACACAGTGAGTACAACTGTCAATGATTTAAGCGGCTTTGGCGCCAACGGTACAATTACCAACGCAAGTCAAAGTACAACTACTAATCCAAGCGCGGTTACTTTAAACGGTATAAATCAATATATTCGAACCAATCATGCGAACTATTCGAGTGCGTGGTCACCGAACGGAGTTAACGGTAACACCTCAATGACTGTTGAAGTAGTATTAAAAACATCAGACAGTGGCTTTATTGTAAGTAGAGAGTGGAACGGCGGCGGTCAATACAATTACACCATGACTAATGATTCTTTTGGACTCCATGCCAATGCCACAGGATATAGTGTGGGTTATTCATCTATTGCTACAGGATCTCCGGTACACATGGTATGGTGGATGACTCCTTCACAAATGGGGGTTTATAGAAACGGCCAGGTATATGTCAGTGCTACTAGTCACGGATTGAGCGGCAGCGGAGGTAGCTCCGGGTCTCAAAGTGGCGGAACATCTTTTGGAACTCTTTATCCCTATGGCGAAGGCTGGGGAGGTAATACAGGATTCAGTTTAGCAGGAGATTATTATATTGCAAGAATGTATAACAGATTATTATCTGCCAGTGAAGTTACACAAAACTTCAATGCTATTCGAGGAAGGTATGGATTATGAGCCTAACTCACGGATCATCAATAGTTAGGGATGGGTTGACCATGTATTTTGATACTGCCAACACTCAAAAATCGTGGAGGGGGGCACCAGCTACTAATTATATTCCAAACCCTTATGCTAGTTATAACGGTTCATCTTTTGTATTTGGATATAATTATCAAAATTTAGGAGCAACTTACACATACCGAACAGGAGTCGACAATCCCATTAATTCTCCTGGGGTATTAGAATATTACACTGGCACTACTGGTTATAAGTATTTTTCTGTAGATTCAACCAGTCTTCCTGCAACCGGCACATATACATTTTCATACTATGCTAGATTAGTAGGTACACCCGCCGGTGGAAATAATGCACCAATTGACAACCAACTATGGCGAGCAAACGGTAGTGATAGGTCAGTAACCGGTGATTGGAATCCTACATTTACATTTGATTGGAAAAGATACTTAACTACCGGTCCTGCAGAAGCATCAACAATTTTACAGTATTTTCCAGTACATTCTGGAAGTATTGTAGGCGGCTACACAATCCAATATTGCGGGTTTCAACTAGAAACTGGAAGTTATGCAACTCCCTTTGTTGTAGGAACTAGAAGTTCCACACAGGCTGTCGTTGATTTAACTGGTAAAAATTCTATTACGGCAAGTAGCCTAACTTATAATAGTGATAATACATTCACATTTACTAAAGCAAGTGCAAACTATCTCACTTTACCGTTACTATCATCAGTGAATACCAACGTGTCGGTTTCTTGCTGGGCTTATGTTACATTAGGAACAGCGGGCTGTATTTTTGAAAGCGGCTACGGGTCAGGATTTGGTGTTGGCATCGGCAATAATTATTATACAGCCGCCGACCCGGGGAATAATATTGTTGTATTATTTCCCTTAGTTAGATGGATATCAACAGGTGTATCATATGGATCAACTGGTTGGAAAAATGTAGTTGTAACTATGGACGGTTCTGCTGTCCCAAGTGTATATTTAAATGGTTCGTTGGTGGGCACATATTCTGGAACTGCTCCGTTAACTCCAGTGACAAATTCCTATGTAGGTAGAAATGTAGGAGATGAAGGTAGTGCTACTGACCGTGCATTCGATGGTAAAATTGCCTCTGTAGCTTTTTATAATAGAACATTATCAGCCTCGGAAGTCACCCAAAATTTTAATGCATTACGGGGAAGATACGGATTATGATTTACAAAATTTACGGTAATCAGTTGTCCGTAGCATTATCAAATAATGCTAAATTTATTATCTTTTCATTTGATGGCAAGTATGCATTGGTTAGATCTGACACTGAATTGACCAATGTCATTGAACAATATGATGAAACACAAATGAATTCTCTATACTCAGATCATTTATATAGACAACCTTGTAAGGACTGTTAACATGGCAATATTTTCTGGACCGAATTTAGTAACAAACGGACTTATACTAAATTTAGATATTTCAAATCGTAAATCCTATATACGATCCGTGTCATCGTCGCTGATCAATACTGAAGCATGGGCAGTAGGGCAAACAGACAGTGTAGGTTTATACAGTGCTAACGGATCTGCAGGTGAAAACGGAAGAATATCTGGAACAGATCCTTGGGGTAATACCAGTACCCTATGGGAAACCAGAGCCAGCGGCAATGGTAACGACGACGGAGGATGGAATACTGGTACTCTTTCAATAGATCGTACAAAACTATACAGATTTTCTGTTTGGGTAAGAAGAACCAGTTCTTCAAGCGGCGGTACATTCTATCTAGGAACAGGTTCTAATGGTGGTGTGTTTTCTACGCAAGACGGTGGTGAAAAAGGTAATCCATATTGGGAATGTGTTGGCACCGGATCTCTTGACCAAAATCAATGGTATCTGGTATGCGGGCACATTTATCCCGCAGGCACTACCTACACTGGAAATCATCCAGATACTGGATATTATCTTCCAGGCAGCGCAAATAAAATAAGGAACGTAGGATTCTGTAATATTGTCAGCGACTTGAAATGGGGTCCTACCAGTACAACGGGTCAGCATCGTTGCTATCATTATTATTGTGGTGATAGTACTACCAGACTTAACTTTGCTGATCCACGGGTTGACCTATGTGACGGGACTGAACCAAGTATCAGCGAACTAGTTATCAACGGTGCCACCATGATAATGGATACAAGTGAAAGAGGGAATCATCACAGATTATCCAATGGTTATATTCCCACTGCTACTGCTCCAGCAAGATTTCAACTAGATGGCACTAATCACGGCTTCGTAAGAGCAGCCGCACTTAACGGGGCCACAAATAATTGTACTGTGGTAATTTTCTATAAGACCACAGACACACAGGAATTATGGGTAAGAGGAAATCAAAATAATTCATGGTATCTGAGTGCAAGTGCAAGTAACAATTACTATCACGGGAATGTTGGAGCACCTACTAATTTTGTAGATCTAAATACTGTTGTTAGACCAGACAGCCCAACAAACTATAGAAATGGAGCATATCATATGTGGGAAGCCAAAGGCGTAGATTTTAGTGCTTGGACTTACTTTGAATGGTTCTTGTATCCTAGTGCATGGCAGTTAGCAGGAGATGTATCTAAAGTTCTGGTTTATAATAGATTTATTACAGCAGATGAGTCAGCACAAAATTTTGCTTCCTTTAGAACAAGATATGGATTATGAGCACATTTTATGGACTTAGTACTCGAATCTGCCGAACTGCGTTAGACTTATTAACGACCTATCCGTTTCTTTCAGGTAAGGACAACTACTATCTACTTTACCCTCAGGGTCCTAATAGCGTCGGAGTACTAACATATTGTGATATGACTATTGATGGTGGCGGTTGGATGATGATTGCTAGATCTCATCCTAGCATAGTTAACTATAATAGTAATAATTGGGGTTGGAGAGGAGGAGCCATTGGTTCCGCAAAAGATTTTGGCCAAGCATATCAATTAGGATGGTGGACATTCTTTAATGGAAATACAACATTTTCAAGTTATATATTTGGGAACAGAAATAATATCAATGATAATACTTGGGGGGCATTTGTTTATAAAGTAACAATTTCAGATTACACCACATTTACAACAAGTGATACGCAACAAGGTGGTACTTCATATACAACTTTAAAGTCAAACACAAGTATATATGGTAGTACTAGTTTTCCAGGTATGCAAGGAGCAATTGGTTATCCAATATCGGGTACATCAAGTAATTTTTATTATATGCGAGATTGTTGCGGGTTTACCGGATATGGTGCTTATGCAACATTTATGAACACGGCCTATTGTGGTAATGACAGCGTCGTTTATTATTCGGGACCGTGGTGCGGCGGCAGCAGTACTGATGGTAGTGGCAATTTCTTATCAGGGACATATCTGTCAGGCGGTGGGAATAGGTATGGTGGTACAAATCAATATATGATAATGGTGAGATAATGACAACTATAAAAATTTTAACTAAAACTGATACAATGACAATAAATGGAACTATTGATTTTCCAGTTGAAGAAATGCCAGTTGGTGCCAAAGGGTTTAGGTTCAATGGGAGTAGTCTTGCGACCCTAGAAAATCTAGAGAAATATTGGAAATTTGTAGAAGAAGTTTTTGCGGAAAGCAATATTTCTACTGATGATTACATAACATTATTAGAAATTGAATGTCAATAAATTACAACCCAAAAAGTACTAAACTAGGGGCAGATTCTGTGGGATATACTAATGATTATATTTTCTTGGACAAAGTACACTAAAGAGTATTAAGCAAAAACCTCCCAAAACTTCAATAATTTTAAAAGGAATATAAGGCATATGAGTTTAGCACACGGACCAGCAATCGTTACATCTGGATTGCTTTTATACCTCGACGCAGCCAATTCTAAAAGTTATCCGGGATCAGGCAATTTTTGGTATGATATTAGTGGTAACGGAAATAATGGCACATTAGTAAACGGAGTCGCATATAATAGCGGCAATGGCGGAAATTTAGTATTTGATGGAGTCAATGATTATGTAAGCGTTAATTCTAATTTAGTACCAACAAACATTACAGTCAATGCTTGGTTTTCTATTTCTGCTTCAGCATCACAAAGAATTTTAAGATGGAGATTTTATGGGTATGGTATCACTTTGACTGCTAACAACGCTATAGATATTGATGTTTGGAGTACTGTAAGTAACAACATAGGTGTTAGTTCTACTGATAATTATATTAGCCTAAATCAGATTTATCTTGCAACAATGACTGTGGGTAGTTCTGCAATAAGTTTATATGTAAATGGAACTTTGATTAATTCTGCATCGTTGGCAGCGAACTCAATATATTATCAGTCAGACGGAACTGGATTAGCCATAGGTACAGACGCCGGAGGATTAAACAAATTTTTGAATGGGAAAATATATTGCACTACTATATATAACCGCGCCCTTTCGGCAACCGAAGTTCTACAAAACTTTCAGGCTCTACGTGGGAGGTATGGAGTATAACTATGGCAGTATATCATAATTCATATATTCCTATGACCGGTCTAGTACAATGTCTGGATGCTGCCAATCCACGTAGTTATCCGGGGTCCGGTAGTACATGGTATGATATATCTGGCAATGGACACAATATAGCATTAGGAGCAGGTGTTAGTTTTCAAAGTGGTGTTGGTAAGGGAGTTTTACAATTTGCTAAAGACGCAACCGGCACAGGTATAAATTCAACATTAAATTTAGCATCAAGCAATAATACAGTAATATCATTTGTAAGAAAATTGTCTGATGGTGATGTTGGTAGAACAATCACTGCACTAAACAATAACTGGTTAATGGCACACCATGATAATACATGGGGCGACTATTATGCTGAAGGTTGGGTAAATGATATAGGCAGTCCAACTAGCGATACTATATGGAGAATGTTTACTGCTACAGGAAATGTTGTGACAGATGTTTGGGCAATTTATGCTAATGAAACATTATTAGCAAGTAATAGCAACGGTAGTCAGGGTCCAAATGGTTGGAATCTTAACGCACAATATAGTCAATATTCAAGTTGTCAAATAGCAAATTTGTTAGTGTGGAATAGAGTATTAACAACAACTGAAATTTCACAGGTGTTTAATTCTTTTAGAGGAAGGTACGGAGTATGATAAAGATAAAATATGTAGATCCTATTTCTAAAAATGATGTTATAGAAGAACTTGACGATTCGATTGTTGATGTTGGTAAGTATTCTATCAACTTGCATAAAACCTATTTGTGCAAAGATGAATGCTACGGAGAAAATTGTAAAATATGGCAAGAAGTAAATGATCGTTTTATATTAGTTGGAGTTCAAGATTAAATGCCTGTATTTTATGGTCCTACTATAGTTACTGACAGTTTACAGATACATCTAGACTGGGGTAGTCTGAAATGTTATTCGGGATCAGGAACAACATTTTCAAACATAGCATATCCTTCAAGGAATAACGGCTACATTAAAAATAATGTAATCTACTCAGCAATTAATGGCGGAATATTAACAACAGGTGGAGCACAAAGCGGTGCATTATATAATGTAGGAGACAGGATAGACATAAACACCAGTGCCGCCGGCGTAGATAGGTTTGGTGCTAACAGCTTTAGTATTATGGTCTGGGTTAATCAAATTTCTTCATCTGGTAGAATATTAAGTACAGGTAGTGCTGGCACAGGAACTGGAAATAGTGATAATTGTATATGGTATATGTGGATGGATACTAGCCAATACTATTGGTGGAATAGTGCCGGAGGCGGCGCGAACAACATCACAGCATCAGGAACATGGCACACTCCCGGAACGTGGCAACTGATTGGATTTACCTATAGTTATAATGAAGGCGGTAATGATATAGTTAGATGTTATACCAACGGTGTTTTACAATTTTCAGGAACAACTCCAACCGCATCACATAGCTACATAGATCGAAGCGGCGAAACAACAATGCAGTGGACATTAGGTGGCGGATATAGCAGCAGTTGCTATAATCAAAATTCGGCCTGTAAATTTGGACCATTTTCATTGTACAATAAAAAATTATCAGATTTAGAAATGCTACAAAACTTTAATGCATTGCGCGGGAGATACGGCATATGAGTGTATTTTGTGGTCCTAAAGTATTTGGTAGCATATCTCCGAGTTGGGTAATTGATCCTCTTTCCTTTAAAAATCAAGAAATTTTTGGCACTAATTTTTATTCTAATTCTAATTTTTCGGATGGCGCCGGCATTCCTCAAGAAAGCGGAAGTAACGCAACAAACACAATCATACAACTTGCTAATCCCGGCTCGACACCTTTTGTATTAGAGCAAACAGCTGGCACACCGTATACAGAATATCAAATAAATTTAACTACACAATTAATAGCAAATACCACATATTGTATGAGCGGATGGTATGCGGAATCTAGCGACTATAGCTGTGCTGATGGCAGCAGAATGTTTCACTCTCGTGCATTCAGCAATTCAGGGGCACATAATGCAACTGGCATAGGAATAGGAACAACAATAAAAACTCGAGTAGTTAACGGTATAACATGGAGATATTGTTACGAATTAATAACAACACCCTCAGATTATAGTAACAGCTTTAACTGGTATGTCGGATATGGAAATAACACATATACAGGCCACAGATATTATACAAATTTAAAATTAGAAAGAGGCACATTTCCTTCTATTAGAAACGTTTTAGCAGATTTTTCTCATACATATTCAGTTAACGGAACTAGCTTTGATAGTCAAGGGGGAATAACACTCGATGGAATTAATGATTATGTAAGGATTCCATTTGACAGCACATTCAATGTAACTTCTAATCCGTTTTCAGTAATTGTATGGGCAAAAAGAAATGACTCGTCTACTGGTTATAACGGATTAATAACTGCTGACAGCTCGGGCGATAATACTTGGAAAATTTTTAAAGATATTAACGAAGCCTACTATAAAGCTCGAGTTGGTAATACAATAGTTGCGATTACTGGAGGGTATACGGTAGGAAGATGGCATCAGTTTGCTTTTACTAGAGCAGGATCGGGTGCATCTACTGTAATTAAAACTTACTTGGATGGCGTTGAAGTAAACAGCCTGACTGGATCTATAACAGACCCTGCTAGTTTTTCTAATGATCTTGCACTAGGATCTTATAGACTCAACGACGCTGTTTCTGGATATTTTCTTATGAATCAAACTATAGGTCCAATATATTTTTTCAGAGGAGCACTAACAGCACAGGATATATTGGATAACTTTAATGCATTGCGCGGGAGATACGGCATATGAGTGTATTCGCTGGACCTAATATTATAACCAGCGGTCTTGTTTTAAAACTTGATGCCGTTAACTCTAAAAGTTATAACGGAACTACAACATGGTATGATATGAGTCCATTGAGGGCCAACGGTACCATGTACGGAACTGTTCCTACATCTTCTGACGGCGGCGGCTGCTTTGATTTTAGCACAATTTCAGGCACCTACTCCGGCGATGCTAGTTTAGGATTCACTTTTGCTAGCAATATGATTCCTACAACAGGTAGTTTTACATTGTGCACTTGGCTTAAAAATCCTCCTGCCAGTGTAGGGCAATGCGGAATGTTTAGCAATGCCGGTGGTGCAAACGGATATAGATTCGGTGTTGGTCGAGATGCTTGTTATGTGCTAATGTCAGGAGCAAGCGGCGAAGGATACTCCGAGCCACAACTATCTTTCAGTTCTACTTTAAACACTACATTGTGGTATAATGTCTGCATGGTGTTTGACAGAGTAGGCACCAATAGCGGTGGTACACCCCAGTGGCAACTTTATCTAAATGGAGTATATCAAACAGCTACCAATATGGGTACTCCTCAATCAGCCGCAACAACCACGGCAGCTCCGGGGCTGGTTCGAAGTGCTTGTTGCGGGCTATATACTGGGAAATTAGCTACTTTTTCCGCTTATAATCGTGCTTTGAGTGTTTCCGAGATAATGCAAAATTTTAACTGTCTAAGGAGTCGTTTTGAGATTTAGAAATTTTAATAAATAACTTGTAATTTTATTTTTTGATATAACTAAACACAGCCTATAAATAAAAGGCCACTAGGATATATTAAGGGCAATTTTATCAGCTATAGGATTATCTAAAACAATAAGCAGAGCCAAGGAATAAGCAATGGGAACATTACCGGGCACCGGTCAACAAATTAGTATGGGCAAAGTACAAAAAGCCTATAATAATGTAACTCCTGGTACAGGAGGTAATGCTATAGCTGGAAGTCAAAATGTTAGGTTGAGTGCCAGTCTAGGAGCTAACTATGGAGGTAAGTCGGCTGGAGCGGCTATAAGTTTTAGTTCTACCTTTGGTGGTTTGACTACTCCTTACTCATATCCAGGACCCGGCGGATCATAATTTTTTTAGGATGAAAATGGTTAAACGAAAATTTAATATAGATAAAATACTAAAATTAGCAGCAAAAGGCCCTTCAGAATGGGAACTAGACAATATTATATGGGGAGATAGATTATCTAATCCTAAAACACTTTTGCTATTTTTAGAAAGAATTAAAACTTTAGAATCTTTAGCTAAATCTGCTTCCGCTGATGAACAAAAAGAGTTACAGATACTGCGAGAGCTAGCCGACGATCTTAATGAAGAAGAAGTAGTTGAAATGCTGTCAGACGATGAAGAAACTGTCAAGCACAATTTTATAGAATCTTTGGCAAGGCAAAATGCGCTAGAAGTTTTATGTAAAGATAGGATGAGCATTGAATCTATGACAGTGATGTGCAAATTAAGCCCAAATGATTTTATTCTAGTATCCAAGCGCACGCAGGATCTAATAAATTCAATTCACGAATTAGTTATTCAAGGGGAAACGTTAAGTAGCGATGTGGCGGGAGCATGAAAAAAACAGTTTTTAGCTCAAGTCAATGGTCTTTAAAAAAAAGTAAACTGGCAGTTTTAGTACCTTGTAGAGATATTTTACATTCGGCCCATGCATTGTGTTTAACTGAACTCGTGAAACTTAATACCATGAACAACATAGATACACATGTTGTTATGGAAGCTAGCACTATTCTTTTAACCCAGCGTGAAAGACTGGCATTAGAGGCTCAAAATATTGGTGCAGATTACATGCTGTGGCTAGACAGCGACATGGTTTTCCCTGCATCTACAGCACTTAGATTACTAGCCCATAAAGAACCCGTGGTAGCGGCCAATTATATTAGGCGTCAACCGCCCTACAAAGGCGTAGCCTATCAAACCATAGGTGATTGGCAAAATCCTTTACCATACGAAACATATGATGAACTTATAGAAGTAGAAGGTGTTGGTATGGGCTGTATGCTGGTTAAAACTGAAATTTTAGATAAAATCAAGCGGCCTTGGTTTGAATTTGGATGGACCAGTAAAACAGACGATTGGCTAGGCGAAGATATGATATTTTGTCAAAAAATGACCGCAGCAGGATATACAGTAAAAATAGATACTCAGTTGAGTATGGAAACTAGACATCTAGGAACCTATGCATTTGGTCCTGATCTATTAAATTAAATTCAATAATATTTCTAGCTTGGTTCTTATGGTCTTGTTATTAAGGCTCTGCTTTAGAGCTTGATGTAAGGGTTTAGGATATAAGTTATAACTGCACCAGGCATATCCGCTATGTTCGTTGTTTAGAGAAGGAATAAATTCCTTGTCTACAATTAAAACATATGTATTGTAATTAAATTGTTGATCGTTACTGACAAAAAGTTCTAATGGCACTATTTTTTTAATAGTGGGAATTTTCCCTACTTCTTCTTGTATTTCTCTACTCAAACCATCTAAGATAGTGTTATCATTGGGTTCTTTTTTACCCCCAACAAGCCCCCAAGCGCCTATTGTTTTTTCCTTGGTTCTTTGCACAAAGAGAAAACGTTTAGTTTCTTTGGCCAAAAACAGACCACCGCTACAAATAATTTTTACAGAACCAGTCTCCATAACTGCTTATCATAAATCCCTTCAAAACTTTTAGTCCAAGATCCTTCTATCCATTTATATTGAACACCAGTGTATGAATTAGTTATGTAGGTGACTGCAGTTTCAGTTAAAGAATTGAATAGTATATTCCATGTAGAACCATCCCATTCTACAATATCATTTGCATGAGCTTGAAAATCGGATGAATCCAAATTTTTCCATGCTTGAGGACCTATATATCCTACTGTTCCATATTTAGGATTTACATTAATATCTTCCAATATCAAATATCTTGTTCCTGCAACCTTAACTTTAGGGTTATAATTCTCAGGATTAATTATAGCATCAACAGTGCCTCGACCTGAAATAATTGTGTTAGATGGCAGAGTAGCAGGATCAAAATTTAATAGCATACGATTATCATCTAAAGGATCTATACTTATATAGGCAACTATTTCTGTATCGTTATCTTTGTTTAATCTTAAAGTGCTTAGGCCTGCTCTAAATTGCCCAGGATATAAATCTAAAATATTATACCAACTAGCTCGATTACTAGGAACATTTAGTTCTACTAAACTTTGATTGCTAGCATTATTGTAGATCAGACTGGCAACATTATTAATAACAAGTAGATCAAAATTACCTGGTGTTACTGTTACACTGCCTTGATCATCTCCTATATTACTGAGCACAGCGTCAGTTAAATCAAAATCGCTGGCTATAGTTCCAGGAACATTTGAAAATATATTAGCAATAATTTTTGTAATAATGCCCAGTCTCTTTACCTTGGCAGGTGGTGTTATCCATATAGGAGTTTCAAATATCATGGTCAAAATGTCTATATTTTGTTCCACGCCCTGTGGAATGTTTCTGCTGGTAAATATTTGACTTTTTAGAGTTACTGTAGATAAACTGGTCCAGTCTATGTAGTTGTCTGTAGTCTGTAATTCAAGGCTGGGGTTAAACAATACTGCAATCTGTTCCCATATTTGGAATTTTTGATCAGTATTAGTTGACCAAATATCTGCAGCAAAATCTGCAAGGTAAGGAGTTGGCATTAATCTTTCTACTGTGTAATTAGACCCTTGCTTATTAATATAATATTCACCAGTTTCTTCATTGAAAGCACGCTCTCTAATGTGTATCTTGCCTACAAAACTAGGATCTTGAACTCTATTTCTATCATACTGTAGATCTTTTACATAGCAGGCAATAAAAGGTGCTGATGGTATAACATTTTCTGAATTCTTATTCAAAATACTAGCGACCTGTCTGTTCATATCACCATAACGAACAGGAACCCTAATTATATTACCTTTACCATCTTTATAACTAAAGTTGCTGAGCATTCTAATGAATTGCCCGATATACCGTTTAAGTTGACCGTCATAAAAATGATCCATATTAGTTGTCTGCCTTAGGTTTAAGTACCTTGCTCAATGCTTGCCTTTCTTGAACCACAGAGCCTGCAATAGTAGACGTATTGGTATTATTGATAAAGCTAGATTTTTGAGTTTGACGAACAGCAGAACCAGAAAATGTGCCGTCTGAGGTATCTTCTGTACCAAAATTGTTCATGGTCATTCTGACGTTATCTTCAAATCTTACCCAATATCTACCGTCAAATCGAAACAGCCTATTAGGAAGATAATCTGTACGTAGGAAAAATTGTCCTTTGGTAGGCACAGCAGGAAATGTGATACCAAAACTATAACTTGAACCGTTTGGGGGTATACCATCACCTGTTAGATATCCTGCCTTAACATAGATATTTTGGTTAGGAGTTTGCAGTATGATACTGGCATCTTGTACGGCTTGATCAACACTGGCCAACAGACCGTATTCACTGGCATCTATCACATCAACTAGGCCTGTATCAGAAGAAGTTGGAATAACAAAATACTGCTTAGTTTCAAACCCGCTCTGAGGGGCATCCAGTTCGGCCTGTGCTATAATTTGATCATTAATTTCAATATTCTTCTTATAGGTGCTGATAATATCCTGTAATGTGCTACCATCTCCAGCACCGGAATCTTGTTCTAATATTTCTTTAAATTCTTGGCTGTCAACTAGCGGCGCACATTTACAACGTATGAGATGAGGATACCAGGTTTGACTATATCCTGTTGCAGGCCTAGTCACATCTTGAACAACATAAAACCTTCTTAGAGCAACAAGACTGTTATCCAAGGCATATTCGTCTTTTTGATGGGGAATTTCTAGCACATCACCGGGCATTAATTTCCTTTGTATGGTATCTACACAATTTCTTAAATGAAAATTAATTAGTATATTATCATTTTGTAGAAATAGCCCAAATTGGCTTAGGTTAAAATCAACATCTTGTAGGGTATAAATTCCACGCATAACATAAATGTCAGGATCGTACCGCCTGTCTCTGTTTTCTAAAAATAATAGATCTTGAATTCCAAGTTCAGGAATATCTTGAGAATTTACAGGCAGTGTAGGAGTGCTTTCGCCTTCATCAGGATTTACAGGTCCTAAATATTTGTGAACATATACATCTGTACCACCAACCTGAAATTGTTCGTTTATGACACGATCTAAAAATTTAAAATCTGGACCTTTTTCTGGTTTATACAAGCTTAGTCTTGGCATAGTGATATATTTATAGGTAAATAATATTATGACTGAAACAGAAAATCAACGACAAAAAGTTGTAGAATATATACAGGCCATGCTTGGTGGTGGCATGGTGGACGTCGAATTAGATCCTAATCACTACTCAATTGCAATAGATCGTTCATTGGCTAAATTTCGTCAACGTAGCTCTAATGCTGTAGAAGAAAGTTTTGGAGTTATAACTGTAACTACAGATAACAATGATTATGTTTTACCAAAAGAAGTAGAAAACGTAAGACAACTTTTCCGCCGTTCCATAGGAAGCCGCACAGGTGGCGGTGATGGTGGTACGCTCTTTGAACCATTTAATTTAGCCTACTCAAATACTTATCTACTAACATCTACCCACATGGGAGGTCTAGCTACCTATTATGCATTTGCCAGCTATCAAAAATTAGTAGGTAAGATTTTTGGCAGTGAAATAAATTTTACATTTAATAAAACAACCAAACTACTGACCATAATGCAACGTCCTAGAACTGACGAACAATTACTGGTATGGATGTATAACTATAGACCAGATTTTAACCTATTACAGGATAACTATGCGGGACAATGGCTTAGAGACTATGCCTTGGCTACCTGTAAGGTTATGCTGGGTGAAGCAAGAGAAAAGTTTGCTCAGATAGCCAGCCCTCAAGGTGGAACTCAACTAAACGGAACCGCATTGAAAACCGAAGGTAAAGCAGAAATAGAACAGCTTGAACAAGACCTAATAAATTACAAAGAAGGCTCTACTCCGTTAACATTTGTAATTGGCTAAAAAATAGTTGACATCTGTAATAACAATACATACAATAAATTATGTTTGTTAAATTAATCACGGCTAAAGACAGATATTCAATATGTAAATCATGCGAGTCTTTTCAGCCCTTACTAAAAATTTGTTCACAATGCGGTTGTTTTATGCCTGCTAAAGTGACTTTGGCCGCTGCCTATTGTCCATCGAAAAATGGGAAAAATGTAATAGTGAAGTAAATGGAAAAAATTATAACCTAGAGGATTAAATGATTATAGGTTTTGTAGGATTTATCGGCTGCGGAAAAGATACTGCCGCAGATTATCTCGTCAATGTTCACGGATTTAGACGAGACAGTTTTGCCAATACATTAAAAGATGCTGTTGCTGCTGTTTTTGGTTGGGATAGAATTTTGCTAGAAGGCAGAACCAAAGAAGCTAGAGAATGGCGAGAACAAGTAGACACTTGGTGGGCTGACCGCTTAGATATGTCAAATCTAACACCGAGGTGGGTTCTACAGCACTGGGGAACAGAAGTTTGCCGTCAGGGGTTTCACGATGATATCTGGATTGCCAGTCTAGAAAATAGATTGAGAAAAACTAAAGATAATATTGTTATCAGCGATGTAAGATTTCCTAATGAAATAAAAGCCATTCACACTGCTAATGGGTTTGTAGTAAGGGTGCAACGTGGAAAAGACCCTGAATGGTATGACGACGCTGTGAATATGAATAAAGGTCCAACTAATATGTCATGGGCAATTAGTAAGCAGAGAATGACAGAACTTAATATTCATTCAAGTGAAACTAGTTGGATAGGTGGAAATATAGATTACATAGTAGATAACAACGGTAGTATGGATCATCTCTTTGATCAACTTAAAAATCTGGTTTCAAATCACCATATCGCCATTTAATACCTTCCTTCTGTAGTATTCTCTGGCAATTGGCACATACAGTTTTTAGATTAGTGAACTTAAAGTTCTGCATATTACCATCAATAAAATATACATCAAATTGTTCTTCATGTTTTGAACTATAGTTACACTTTTCACAATTTAATTTTTTCTTATATCCACTACGTTGCCATAGAGGACGCAGTTTTACATAGCCTCTGGAACAATGGTCACATTTGGATCTATAGAAAGGTTTACCATCTTTGTAATAGTTAATGGCAACTGGTCGTTGCCTACAATCTGTACACAAATTTCTCATATACGCCCTTTTCACTGCCCTTTAGCAAGTATTTACCACGTTGATTTTTTAGTAAACCTGCTAAATACTGCAAAGAAATCCTTTAAGGAGATTGATAATGGCACTAGATTCACCAGGAGTAGAAGTTACGGTAGTCGATGAGAGTTTTTATACACCATCTGCACCTAGCACAATACCAATGATTTTTGTAGCTACCGCGAAGGATAAAACTAATCCTTCGGGCGGCACAGCACAGGGCACTACCCAAGTTAACGAAGGCAAAGTCTGGTTAATTACCAGCCAACGTGATTTAACTGATACCTTCGGTAAGCCCACATTTGAAAAAAATAACGGAAACAGTGTTCATGGCAGTGAACGTAATGAATATGGACTTCAAGCCGCTTACAGTTTATTAGGTGTAACATCCAGAGCATATGTTGCCCGTGCATCAGTTGACCTTAATGCCATTGCAGCCTCTAGTATTGTTCCTGTTGGAGATCCAGTGCCAGGAACCTATTGGTTAGACAGTAACGATAGTACATTTGGTGTATTTTCATGGGATCCTACCACAGAAAAATTCACAAAAGAATCGGTAACATATCTAGATTACAGCGATATGGACGATACTGTAAACTTTGATATAGGCACAGGAGCTCCAACCAGCGCATTTGGCAGTCAAGGTGAATACTGCATGGTCATGGGATCTAACATAGACAATGTGTTATATTACAAAGACACTAATAACGATTGGATAGTGGTTCAAAACGGTTTTGATGGCGGAAAAGATGTTCAAATAAGCCCACATTCTAGTGTGCCGGCTTATACAACAGCTACAAACGCAGATAGTCTATGGATTAAAACCACCTCAAGCGCAGGCGGTGCATCTTGGGCGGTAAAATATTACAATGCTTCTACAGAACAATGGGTGACCGTTGCTGCTCCTATATACGGTAATAACAGAGAAGCAATTTATAAACTGGATAAGTCTGGAGGAGGCAGGACAATCAATCCAGGGACTGTCTACATTGATTCAGATATTGATAGTGTGGCTAACACAACGGCTAACTTTAGATTAATGCGTAGGGTAGATGATTATCCTACTGTGGCCAATGGGGTTGCTACTACACGCGATAAGTTTTATCTTACCGGTGTAAACACAACCACAGTGAAAACTATTTCTTTCTATATGAAGGAGACTCTAGCAGGTACAGGTTCATGGTCCAGCACAGCCACAATTACTCTCAGCGCCACAGACACAGCCACAATTTGGGCTTCTTTGGTTCCTGCTGCGGTCAGTGCAGCGGGTATGACCAATGTTACAGCTAATTGGAACTCAACAACCAAAAAACTGTCAATCAGCCATAGATTAGGCGGAGAAATTTTAATCTCTGATAGTCCTAGCACTGCTCCCAGATACACATTTGTCAAAGACGTTTTAGGAATCAGCGACGATGTAAATAATGTCTACGATGCGGCCGCAAATGAAATTGAAACCTCCTATACAGGTTCTACTGGTAGTGTATATGTTATCAGCAATTGGGAACCTCTAGTATATGAAGCTCAGGAAACTGCTCCTTACACAACAGCATCAAACAGCACTATTTGGTATGACAGTAATTTTAATGTTGTGGATATTATGATTAATGATAATGGTCTGTGGAAAGGATATCTAAATGTTTATCCTGATACAGATCCATTAGGACCTATTGTAAGCGCAACAGAGCCAACTACACAGCAAGACGGTGTTACCAATCTTGCAAATGGTGATATTTGGATAAGCACAGCAGACATGGATCGTTATGGTAAAGACGTTTATGTATATGACGGAAGCCAATGGATACTGCAAGATGTTACAGACAATTCAAGTCCAGATGGGTGGTTATTCGCTAACGCAAGATGGGCCACAACTGGCACAACATCAGTCGCAAGTTCTATAGCTGATTTATTATCAAGCGATTATACAGATCCAGATTGTCCAGATCCAGACTTATATCCTAAAGGGTTAAGGCTATGGAATCTACGTCGTAGTGGTTACACAGTTAAACAATATAACACAAACTATGTAGATACTACAACATATTCAGGTTATTTCCCAGATCGTTGGACCTGTGTTACTCCGAATAACGAGGATGGCAGCGCAGCATTTGGAAGATTTGCACAGAGAAAATATGTTGTTAAACAATTAAAAGCGTTTGTCACAACAAATCAAACTATTAGAGATACTGACACTGTTAACTTCAACCTAATTGCCTGTCCAGGATATCCTGAATTAATTCAAGATATGGTTAACTTTAATAATGACAGAGGTGGTACGGCATTTGTAGTCGGTGATACACCATTGAGGCTAGAACCAACAGCAACAGCTCTAAAAGATTGGGGAAGCAATGCTAAACGTGCTCTGGATAACGGAGATCAAGGGCTTGTTACATCAGATGCATATTTAGGAGTATTCTATCCAAGTGGTTATACCACAGACAATGACGGTGATAGAATTGTTGTTCCGCCGAGTCATATGATGTTAAGAACGATTATTACTAGCGATGCTAAGAGTTATCAGTGGTTTGCACCCGCAGGCAATCGTAGAGGTATTGTGGACAATGCCACTGCTGTAGGTTATCTAGACGAGGAAGGTGAATTCAAAACAGTTAGTTTACATCAAGGTTTAAGAGATACCCTATCTTTGCCTACTGTTAGAGTTAATCCTATTGCTACATTCCCCGGTATAGGATTAGTAAACTTTGGTCAATATACAAGATCAGGAAAATCTAGTGCTCTTGATAGAATAAATGTATCCAGATTGGTAGCTTATCTGCGTAGACAATTAGCAGTTTTAGCTAAACCATTCTTGTTTGAGCCCAATGATGAACAAACTCGCAGAGAACTCAAGGGTGCTGCTGAAAGTCTAATGTTAGAACTTGTTGGACAAAGAGCTCTATATGACTTTATTGTTGTATGTGATTCCAGTAATAATACAAGACTGACCATTGATCAAAATGAACTCTATATGGATATTGCCGTTGAACCAGTTAAGGCTGTAGAATTTATCTACATACCTTTAAGAATAAAGAATACTGGTGAAATTGCTGCCGGAGTTTAATAGGTAAATAAGAACAAGGAGCATTTATATGCCAATTGCAAGTTTAAATAGATTTACAGTGCCTTTATCAACTGATCAAAGCGCAGCAACGCAGGGTCTGTTACAACCGAAGCTAAGATATCGCTTTAGAGTGACCTTAGACAACTTTGGTGTTCCCGGCACACCTACTACAGAATTAACCAAACAGGTCATGAATGTAACACGACCTGAAGTTACATTTGAAGAAATAAAACTGGCTGTGTACAATTCAACTGTAAAATTGGCCGGACGTCATAGTTTTGCTGATGCTAAATTAACACTGCGTGATGATGTTACAGGTGCTGTAAGTCGTAAAGTAGGCGAACAGATGCAGAAACAGTTTGATTTCTTTGAGCAAAGTTCTGCGGCCAGCGGCATAGATTATAAATTTAGGATGAGAATTGAGATTTTAGATGGTGGTAATGGTGCCTACGAACCTACAAGTCTAGAAAGTTTTGAACTACTAGGTTGTTTTGTCAAACAGGTTACATATCAAGGAGGTGATTATACCAATAATGAACCTATGGACATTGCACTATCTATAACATACGATAATGCAATTCAATTAAACCGTCCAGGAGGCGATAGATTTGGTCTTGGCCAAGATGTAGGAAGAACAGTTCGAACACTGGCTTTAGGCGGTTAACATACCAACCCCATGATCAAAACCCGATTTAGATCGGGTTTTTTTTCACATAAATATTAGTATGGCAAATGCATTTACAAATTTTTTAGGCAGCGTAGTAGGCGGATTTTTTGATGGCGGTGCTGATATGAAAGATTATCAACATGCTAATCGACTGTATGTTAATAATACCTATGCAAGAGCGCCAAAGGTAGGATTTCTTTATTTTGTGGTTTTTAATATTAATAAAAGTGCAATAATAGATAAAACCTATTTACAAAGAGGCATTAACGACGTAGGCCTTTTGGTTAAAAAGACTGAACTACCTAAGTTTAAAATGCAGACGGAAACACTAAACCAATACAATAGGAAAACTGTTATCCAAACTAAATTAAACTACGAACCCATACAAATAGAATTCCATGACGATAATAGTGATATAACTACAGACCTATGGACAAATTATTATAGATATTACTTTGCAGATGGGACCTATGGCAGTAGGTCGACTTCATTTACAGAACCATTTACAGATACAAAATATGGAGAGAAAGATTTTAGTTACGGCTTGGATAATAATCAAAATCTAAGATTTTTTGAAAGTCTAGACATCTATGTATTACATAAAGGCAAAGGTCCACAGGATTTTACTCATTATAGATTATTAAATCCCTTAATAACTGATTATAGACATGATGATCTAGATCAGGCAGATGGGTTAAAAACGTTACAGAATAAAATGAGTTTAAGTTATGAAGCGGTAGAATATAGAAAAGGCAAGATTGTTAAAAATAATGCACCTGTAGGTTTTACTCCTGTTTATTATGACAATACACCAAGCCCGTTAAGCATAGGTGGAGGCATACCAAATACTCTATTTGGATCATCTGGTGTTATAGCAGGTGCTGCACAGATATTTGGAGAAAACGGAACCTTGTCTCAGGGTAATCTTATTGGTGCTATTTTACAAACAAGAAACTTGGGTAGAGGTATAAGTCAACTCAGTAAAAGCGGAATTCAACAAGAAGGATACAGTATACTAAGAGGAGTTTTAGGAGGTATTAGCTCAGCTGGCGGACAGGCCATAGCTCAACCAGGTGGTATTGCTTCTGCTGCCAACGCAGGATTAAATCAAGCAGGATTTGGTGCATTGGGTAATATAGGAGTAAACCTATTTCGTGACCAAAATGCCAGTATAAACGGACAGACTCGAGCAAATGCAATAAGAACAGGTCCAGGAGGAACCTAATGGCCGATACTTATTCAAATTTACCCGGCCTTGGTCAAATAGATAACAGAACGTTACAGGCCTTTGACACATATTACAGTCAACCTATTGAAATTAAAGTAAGCACTTTGAATACAATGGTTAGTTTTTTCACCAGCAGAGGTTTTGATCAGGTAGCAGCAGAATCTGTGGCTATGATCATAATAAAACAGTCTAAAAAAGATAATCTAAACCCTATGCAGGTATTAGATACTTTGAGAGGATTAGGTGAAGTTGAAATTTCTGCACTAGTAGCAGAAATTATAAACTTTAATAGATTCAAAACAAGTTTTCTTGGTTATACTAGAGGATTCGCAGTCAACGAGGAAATTGCTAGAAATGTTATGCCATGAGTCTAAAATTTTCTAAAGACTTATTTAATATACGGCATCCAGAAAAATACGTAGGCACAAAAACTCCTATCTACAGAAGCAGTTGGGAAATGACCTTTATGCTATTTTGCGATAATAACCCTGCTATTCAAGAATGGGCCAGTGAGCCCGTGAAAATTCCTTATAGAGATCCTCTGACAGGGAAACAGACTGTATATGTGCCAGATTTTCTAATAACTTATATAGATAAAAACAATAAAAAACATGTAGAAATGATTGAAATAAAACCTGCTAATCAAATGATTAGGGAACGAGTAGGCACTAATATATATAATCAAGCACAGTATGTAAAAAATATGGCCAAATGGCAGGCAGCAGGGCAATGGTGTAAGAACAGAGGGATTCGTTTTCGTGTAATAAATGAAAACGATATTTTCCAAAACGCAAAAAAATCTAATAAGTAAAGATATGACTAAAAAATTAGAAGAATTATTGAACTTATCTCCCAGTCACGACGAAGTTTTATCGGATCCTCCCGAAAAGAAACTGCCTGTTATAGATCTACAGGATAAATTGGAAGAATTTGATAAAATAAATGCTGCACTTCCAAAGGTTAAGGGGCTAGGAGATATGAGTGATACTGAATTAGATGCTCTTGCTTCTAAGGCAGAACAGGCCTATGATGACCTTATGGATCTCGGAATGAATGTAGAAGCACGGTATGGTGCAAGGATGTTTGAAGTAGCAGCACAGATGATGAATGCCGCTATAACTGCAAAAAGTGCCAAAATTGACAAAAAATTAAAAATGGTAGACCTACAATTAAAAAAATTAGCCATAGATAAAAAATCAGGCAAAGGTGATCCTATCGAAGGCGAAGGTTATATTATCTCTGATCGTAATAGCATACTGGCAAAACTGCGAAATATAGATAAATAATTGACTATGAAATCATTCAAAGAATATCTTTCTGAATCAAAAAAGCAATATGACTTTAGAGTCAAAGTTGCAGGCGAGATGACTGGTGATCAAGAAACGCATTTAAAATCTTTACTGGAAAAATGGAAATTAAGTGGGTTTAAAAAAGCTACCAAAACTCCTATTCAGCAACTTCCATTAGATTTTCCACAACTAAAAAATGTTGAAGTTAATATCTACGAAGTTACACTAGATTATCCTGCTACTCAATTTGAACTAACAGAATACATAGCAACAGAATTACAGCTAGGTCGTAGTCATGTAGTTGTTAGATCTCCGGCGGAACCTACAGAAGAATATCAAAATATCGAACCAAAACGAGAAGGTGCATTACTCACCGACAGTGAATACAAAGAAGCACCGAATGCCAATTTTGAAGAATTTTACGGAGACAAATATAATTCAGGATTCGTAAAAGAGCTAAATGATTTGCTTAAACTAGAACGCAAGGCTAGAGGTGAGCAGATTCCAACAGAAGGTGCTGCAAAATTTAGCACAGACAATGAAGAAAAACAATCTAGTCTGTTAAAATTCCTAGCACAAGATCTAAGGAAATAAAAAATGCAAATGATAGATGTATTAAAAAGACTTGCCGAGCTAGACGTTCAAAATCCTCGTGTGGCAAGCAATATCCCTGTCCTTAACAAGGTTAATGAATCACAAGTAGATGAATGCGGTATGATGGGCATGGGAGAAATGCATCCGCCTATGCAACCTTCAACTCCTGCAAGTATTAATATGACAGCAGGCAGCGCAGACGAATTAGGTAATCTTCTTAAAGATATTGTTAGTCTAGCAGGAATGAAGTCAGCTGACGCAGCACCTCCTATGGCAGACCCAGCACCAGATGCTAGTCCTCCTCCTGCAGAACCCGAAATGGGTCCTCCAGAAAGCCCTGCAGACAGTATGCGTAGTGTGATAGACAAACTTAATCCTATGGCTGGAGATGATGAACAAGATGGCGCTGACGATGGTGCAGATGACGTTCCTACAAGTCATGGCGACATAGATAACGACGGAGATCATGATATGGACGATCATGATGCAGAAAAAAAAGAAAAATCAGATGAAGAATACGACAACACTCCTGCAGATCCAAATAAACCTCCCCCTTTTGACAGCAATAAAATGAGTAATCAAGACCCTGCAGGTGCTCCTGGCGCAGGTGATAGAATGGACGGTGATCGTCCGAGAGCATTTGCTACTTTTGAAGACCAATTGATGTGGGAATATAAAAAATATATTAGAGGTTAAACTTTAAGGCATAGCCATAATAGCCTCCTAAGAGGCTATTTTTTTTTGTAAATAATGATATGGGAAGCAAAAGTATTGATAACAAGCTGGTAAAGTCTGCTCATACTACGCAGAAATTTACCAATGAACAAATAGAAAATTTATTAAGTTGTGCAGATTCCACTACAGGTCCACATTATTTTTTGAACAATTTTTTTTACATACAACATCCTACCAAAGGTAAGTTGCAGTATGTGCCCTACGAATATCAAATTAGATTGGTTGACAGCTATCATGAAAATAGATTTAATGTAAACTTACTGCCTCGACAAACAGGAAAAACGACCACAGCGGCGGGCTATTTGCTATGGTTTGCCATGTTTATACCAGATAGCACCATACTTATTGCAGCACACAAGTATACAGGTGCAAAGGAAATTATGACACGAATACGATATGCCTATGAAATGTGTCCTGACTTTGTGAGGCCCGGCTGCACCAGCTATAACAAAGAAAGTATAGAATTTGATAATGGTAGTCGTATTATAGCACAAACTACCACTGAAACAACAGGCCGAGGTATGAGTTTGTCAGTATTATATGCAGATGAGTTTGCATTTGTACCTGTTGGCATAGCTTCAGAATTTTGGACATCCATATCACCTACACTGGCCACTGGCGGTAAAGCCATTATAACATCAACACCAAACTCTGACGAAGATCAGTTCGCTTCTATATGGAAAGAAGCTAATCAAAAATTTGATGAATTTGGCAATGAGCAGCGATTAGGAAAAAACGGATTTTTTCCATTTAGAGCACACTGGAGTGAACATCCAGATAGAGACGAAAAATGGGCCAATGAAGAACGTAGCCGTATCGGAGAAGAAAGATTTAGGCGAGAGCACGAATGTGAATTTTTGGTATTTGATGAAACACTGATAAGTTCTATTAAATTAGCCTCACTTGAAGGTAGAGAGCCTATAATGAAAATGGGGCAGTGCCGCTGGTATAAAAAAGTTGATACAAAATTAACCTATCTCGTTTCTTTAGACCCTAGTCTAGGCACAGGTGGAGACTACGCAGCGATACAAGTATTAGAAATTCCTTCTTTTAAACAGGTAGCAGAATGGCAGCACAATCTTACCCCTGTGCAAGGGCAAGTAAGAATACTACGTGATCTTTGTCAATATATAGAAAAAGAATTTACTAAAAAAGGTGTTCAGCCGAGCATATATTTTAGTATAGAAAATAATACTGTAGGAGAAGCAGCCTTAGTTTGTATAGACGAACTTGGAGAAGAAAGTATACCAGGCTTATTTCTCAGCGAGCCTATAAAGAAAGGGCATGTTAGAAGATTTAGACGAGGATTCAACACCACACATCTTAGCAAGGTAGCAATTTGTGCAAAATTAAAGCATCTTATAGAAAGCAATAGATTAGACATAGGATCTAAACCTTTTATTTCAGAACTTAAAACATTTGTAGCAAAACGTCTAAGTTTTGAAGCTAAAGATGGTGCCCATGATGATCTAGTCAGTAGCATGTTATTGGCCTTGAGAATGGCCATGGTACTACAAGAATGGGATCCTGCTGTATATGATAAGATGCGTGAAGAACGTGAGAACGAATGGATCATGCCCATGCCTATATATGTAAACACCTTTTAAATAAATAACTTATTATGAAAGCCATACAAATAATTTCACAGGATCTATTCGATAAGGTTAGATCTAGATTTAGTAATTTAGAAATGGGCGACGAAACCGGCGCTGTAACAATAGATCCTGCAGAAGCACGTTTTTTTGATTTTGATTTTGTCGTAGAAGATTTTGACCTGGGTAGAGTTAGTATAAGTCTAGCTGATTTAGGCAGTCTTAAAATTTACTACAGTCAAGGAATAACAGAAAATCAAGACGATAGTGCTAAGAAATTTTGGTATGATTTTTTAAAAGAAATGAGACAATTTGCCAAGCGTAGGCTGCTTAGATTTGACACAAGAGATATCGCAAAGACCAATCTTGATAAAAACGATTTTCAACACCTAGCCACTACGCAGCCTCCAAAGGAACAAGATATGACCACAGTAGCAGAATCTAGATGGACAGATAAAAGCACGAAAAAAACCAGTCGTGCTGTAAAAGGACGCACACAGGTCGTGGTTAGACACACACAGTCTATGGAAGATGTTCATGCAAGTTTACGTAGTCATCCTAAAAACATCAAGGCAATCTTTATAGAAAATTCAGACGGAGAACGTTTTAAATATCCTTTCATACACCTAGAAGGTGCATTCGCTATGGCGCAGCATGTTGAACACGGTGGTATTCCACATGATCCAGCAGGTAAGGCAATCATACGCATGAGTGAACAAATTGCACAGTTAAAAGAGTTTCAACGTTCAGTTCAACGCACACAACTGCATGACGATGCAATGGGAATAACAGAGAGGGCTGTAGGCCGGTTACAGGAACTAAAGTCACAGGTTAGAGCACTAGGCAAAAGACACTACTACGAATCATGGATATCAACATTTGACGAATCTCAATATAACGATTTACAAGAGCTCGACCCTGTGACCATGGAAGAATACAAACAGAAATTTACTCAAACTTCCTTTCACGATGAACTAACAAATTTATTCCCCCTAATACACAGTATCATGCAGGAAAAAGTAGACCTAGAAGATTATGTAGGGGAAGAACTAAAAGGCAATCAAAAAGAACTAGACACAGATGATGATAACGACATAGACGCTACAGACTTGGCCAATCTTCGTAAGCATAAAGCAGCAGGAGAAAGCATAGAAAACTTTGAAGAATGGGCAACTGCATTAGAAGAAGGAACAATTACTCCAGATCAACTACAAGCATTAAAAACAGAACTAGAAGGATTGGCACAATCTGGTCAAAAATTAGATTTTAGCACAGCACAGGAATTTTTTGAAAACTTCGGAATTAATGATCCTCAATTGGCACAAGATTTTAAAGCACAGGCAGAACTAGATCCAAGCGAAAACCCATTAAAAACATTTAAAGATTGGGCAGCAGAATCTTACCCAGATCTGCTGGCCCCACTAAGCTCTGTATTGCCTAAAGATGAACCGGCTGTAGAAAATGATGATAGTCAGTGGACCAATAACGTGATGAGTAATTTAAGTGAAGATAACATGAGCGAAATCTATCATCGTGTGGCAGAAATGATTAAGAGTAGATACAATCAAGATAACCCTAATGTCGGTCCTTTCAATGGTCAAGAAGGAATTCTATTAGATGTTGAAAAAGAAATTAAAGAAAAGTATGGTGAAGAAGTTGGTCAACATGCTAGACAGGTAGCAGAAAAGTTTATGGAAAGACTTACTCAAAATTGGGCAGCAAAGCACAAACCTGCTGTTATGGGTGAAAAAGACAACGAAGGAACACCCCACAGTCACCAGGCGCAGACAACATTGAAACATTTGAAAAATAAGACCTACGGTGATCGTGCCGATGCTGCTAACATTAAACCTGGGGTTAAAGGTTTCAAAGATCGTTACGATATGTTACAAAGAGCCAAAGACACGGGTAACCTCAAAGGTGACGGAGACGTTGAAGAAGCCAAATATCAAAAAGTATCGGCACAACAAAAGTTTAAAAACTCTATGAAACGTGCCGGATATGACATGGATGCTGGTGCTAAAAGATTACAAGATCTTTTAGACAAGCAGAAAAAAGAGCGTGAAGAAAAAGAAAAGAAAGATATGGCGGAAGGCGATAGTGGAGCAAAATATAAAGTAAAATCTATTGGTAAAGATAGTAAAGGTGATTACTATATGAGCCCAAGCACTGGTAAAAAAGTATATAAGTCAGGAGTGAATAAAGGTGATCACGAAAATCCTAAAACAGGTGAAATAAAGAAAGGTGTGGCGGAAGGCGCCAAATGGCGTAAACACCCAGACGCATATAATGTAGATGATGAAGGTAATAAAACACCTCGTAATCCTAATAGTCCTAAGTTTGGTTACGATCCGCTTCAACGCAGAGCAGATACAGCAAATGATGCTAAAACTTCTAGAGGCAAAACGGCAGCACTAAAAACTTCATTGAAAATGGCTCAAGGAAACAAAGGTGTGGCGGAAGGCTTAGATCCTGCTTTGGACCAACAATTGACCCAACTTGCACGGGATCCAGATTTTGACGCAATCTATGATGCATTAGGTAGAAACGATGCCTTGGGTGCAAGACTACAAGATATGGCTCAAGATATTGCTATGGATTACCGACTACATATGGATGATGATATAGAAAGAATTATTGATATACTTGCAGACAGATTGGAACATGATTACGGAGAAGGTGTGGCAGAAGAACGAACCGAAGTCAAAGACAAAGAAGGTAAAGTTGTAAGTTGGAGAGATGAGGGTGAGTGGAAAAAAGTCCCAACTAAGAAAGATCCTCGTGGCAAAGTAACTAATCTCAGCGACAAGGCACGTAGAGAAACTGAAAAGATGAATCCCGTTAAAGAAGAAATGGATAGAATTCTTGAACTGTGTGGAGTTAAAAAATAATTTGGCAAGATATAAAACAATGGCGAATAGAGATAACTTCAGT